>Ga0209489_106100_pt1 | contig 19844 bp, 8 predicted proteins | sample SiratrowhiteBW_FD_187527 | JGI IMG/M metagenome (GOLD analysis project Ga0209489, IMG submission 187527) | Root nodule microbial communities of legume samples collected from California, USA - Siratro white BW (SPAdes) (version 2) | ecosystem: Host-associated > Plants > Roots > Nodule | place: USA...
TTTTTTTAGAGAAACGCTCATGACAAGAAAAGAGGAGAATGAAACCCATGATCAAATAATAAGTCCTAAAATCCATATGTGATCAATCAACCTTCTCTTTTTTGTTTTTTTTTTCGAAGAAAATCTCATTACAAGAAGAAAGAACAATGAAACCCATGATCAAATAATAAGTCCTAAAATCCATATATGACCAATCAACCTTCCTCCATACTTAGGATCTTGCACGTCTCGGGCATCCCCCACACTTAGTAATTTACATAACCCAAAAGAAGACTATCATTCTCAATTAATAATCAAAGAAAATGACAAAAATGGTTTTATGTTTAGGCTTGTAATGAGTTAAATGAAAGAATGGAAAAATATAGGCTCAAAGGGGTTGACAAGGGAAATTAGTGTATAGGATGGTTGTATGGTTAAGTAGGTGAAACAATAAAAATTCCTCAATCATATTCATGCAAACATGTGAACATACAATTTCAAAATGAATGAGAGCAAGTTCTAGAAAACAACATTCATGAGAGGCAATGTCACACAAGAAAGAAAAGAGAATGGTATATAGATGAATCCATTCATGTAGACCTAAATAAGCTCACAGAGTCATAAAATGGCATACATCCATAAAAGCTGAGTACACAGTCGGTTCAACACATTTATCAAAATCTATATAAGAAATAATTCAATCAAGTGAATCAACAAAAAATCAGGGGTTCAATTCCGAGCTCCATACTAATAAAAAGGTAGAATGTCAAGAAGGTACCAGTAAAAAAAAAATTGCAATTTCTAAGAAAAATAACAAGGCTAGGAAACGAAATAAACTAAAAGAAAATGAAAAGAAAAATATAAGATAAAATAAAATGCAAAGAAACAAGAAAAGAAAAATTAAAGGAGAGAGAAACCCTGCACGTCCTGCTCCTCCACTGTTCCTTCCAGACACACCTTCATGATAGTGCTTTAAACACTATCCATTCACTAAATTGTTCCCTATCCTTTCTATCTCTAGATAATAAACATTCAATTCATAAGTCTTGTTCCTGATATTCATACATCAACATTGATTATGGTTATTAGTATAAATAAATAAATAAATAAAAGAAAAATTATAAAACAGAGAACTATGAGGAGTCCTCGACAACGGTGCCAAAATTTGATATACGCTGCTAAACGTGCCCCAAATTAAACTAAGAAGCTAAATTTGTAGTATAGCTAACCTAGGTCATTCTTCCCAAAGACTATTCAGTCATTCTTTTAAAAGAATTAAGAGGTTTTAATAAAATAATTAAATTTAATAAAATAAAAACAAAATTTTAAATAGATTAGATAAATGCAAGTAATAAAATAAAAATAGAATTTTAAACATATTAAATAAATTTAAGTAATTAAATAAAAAAATCTTAAACAGATTAAATAAATTCTAGTAATAAAATAAAAAAAATAGAATTTTAAACAAATTAAATAAATGCAAGTAATAAAATAACAATAGAATTTTAAACAGATTAAATAAATACAAGTAATAGAAATCAACCCAACCTCTCTTCGGCTCTCTCAATCATGGAACATCTTATTGTATACACAATATGCTAAACAACTGCAATCACCCACTGTGAACAACAATATTATTTCGACTTAAACATCGATTCAGAAATTCCACAACACAATCCAATTAGTATTGATTCAATTACTAAATTAATCCAATTATTAAATATAAAAATCAAATTAAAATAGCAATGGAGCATGTAATATGGAAAGAATTACAAAACATGAATCTCATAATTAAGAAATAGGAGAGTACTTAGAGATCAAATTGAATAGAAAGATGAAGGTAAAACGCACATAAGAGAAAGAAAGGAAAAAGAAAAACTATATTTAATTATCTACTGTCTACTATGATGTGATTCAACTCTACCAAAAGAGCTTTATTGATGAAAAAATTTAACCTAAAACATGAAATGACTAAATAGCCCTCTATAAAAAAAATTCTCAAAATATCCAAGTGTCACCTTGTTGTTCAACCTTTATGTACCGACTTCAAGTCCAATTTTAACCACTTTCCAATTTGAATTTACTTTTGGCCCTTGAATAACATTTGTAGGTCTTTAAGTTTTCTGCAAAATAAAACAAGAACCAAGTAAATATTAGGGTTTTGTGGCAAAAGTTATGGATAAAATACGAAACACACTCAAATCTGTTAAAATTTCGAAAATGGTGTCAAAATAATAACAAACTTTTAATTGAAACCTAATTGGCCTAATTACACCAAAACGGTGTAAAACCCTAATAATTACCAATTGATTTATCTTTATTGTTATCATTATACAATCGGAAAGTCATAAAAATAAATAATTATCATATAGCACTAGGCTAGTTGAGAAATAGAACTTAACTATTGTATCCCTCCCTAAAACATTATAAATTGCATTGGCTAAATGAAGGTGGGGATGTGATAGTTAATTAGCAGGTGAAGGACAAGTTTTCCACTAAAATGTATGAGGATAAAGTTTTATGTGATGTGGTACCAATGGAAGCTTGTCATATCTTATTGGGATATCATGACAATTTAACAATAAATCCATGAACAGTGGCCTCAACAATAAGATTACCTTCGCTCACAACGAGAAGAAGTTTATGCTTCATCATTTGATGCCTACACAGGTGTTAGACAATCAAGTGCAAATGAAACAGAAAAGAGAGATAGAGAGAGAGAAACTCATAAAATCCAAAAACAGGGACTAAAGATGCATCTGATGTGTGGGAGCTTAGTATTCTTTCCTATGAGGTCATTTAGAAAGAGAATGCTTTTTCAAATAAATCAATAAATAGAGTTATTTTCACTAAATAACGCTCATACCTCCTTTGTAAAGGAACACTTGCATGCACTTCAACATTTACAATGTCCAAGGTTTTACCTTCTACAATCCAAAATCTTTTAAGAGTTTGATGATATACTCCCAAGTGAAGGTCCAATTGGACTTTCAACTTTTTGGGGAATAGAACATCAAATTAATGTTGTTCCTGGAGATAGCCTACCTAATAGATCAACATACATAAAAAATCCCAAGAGACTAAGGAGATGTAATCTCAAGTTCACAATTTGTTGGAGAAGGGTTGGATTCAAAGAGTCTCAGCCTTTTATCGTACCTATCTTATTGGTGCCTAAAAAGGATGAAAAATGGAGGATTTATTGTGACTATAGAGCCATCAATAACACATCATAAAATATAGGCACATAATTCTTAGTCTTGATGATACGCTTGAGGAGTTGCATAAGTCCTTAGTATTTTCTAAATTGATACGAAGAGTGATTATCACTAGATAAGGATCTAAGAGGGTGATAAGTGAAAAACTTCTTTCAAGAACAAGATTGTACGAGTGGTTAGTGGTGCCTTTTGGCCTAACTAATGCATCCAACACTTTCTTGAGGCTTAATGTTTTTAGGGATTGCATAGGTAGGTTTGAAATTGTTTAATTTGATGACATTTTAGTGTACAATTGTAGTCTTAGTGAGCATGCAGAGCATCTCAGGAATGTTTACTTAGTTCTTAGAATTAACCACTTGTTTTACAATGCAAATAAAAATGCATCTTTTGTGTTGATAGTGTTATTTTTTGGGGTTTGTAGTTAATAAAAATGGGGTTCATATAGACCTCGAGAAAATCAAAGCCATCTAAGAGTGGCAGATGTAAGGAGTTTTCATGGATTATCAAGTTATTACAAATGTTTTGTTCCTAATTTCTCTAGTCTATATTCACCACTAAATGAGTTAGTGAAGAAAGACGTCACATTCAGTTGGAAAGAGAAACATGGGCAAGCTTTCCAAAAGCTTAAAGTTCAACTCACTAATACACCAATTCTAGCTTTACCTGACTTTTCAAAAACATTTGAGTTAGAATGTGATGAATGAGGAAAAACATAGGTGTTGTGTTGTTGCAAGGAGGTCACCCCATTGCTTAATTCAGTGAAAATTTACATGGTGTCTCCCTCAACTATCCTACTTATGACAAAGCATTTGATGCTCTTATCTCCATAATTTCATCAAGTGTTACACTAGAGGTTTCAACACTTCCCTAGATCATTGATCTTTGTCATTTCCATGTTTAAATTAAAAGAATTTTAGTTTAAACCGTCTAACGCAATGTTAGAAAGTATAATACAAAGAGATTATAGTATAGAAAGAGAAAAGTTAACCTCAAGTTGTCTTCCAACGAATCTAATGGTAAATCTAATTGATCAATGTTCAAAACTTATTTGCATGTAATGAAAGTTAGTTATAACAATAAATTAAATGGAGGTTGAAAATTGCATTGCAGGAAAATAGAGTAGACGATGTAAAAGAGTAAATAAAACAGGTTGACTCTTAGGTTCAATCATAATGAATTCCTCATTGGGTATACTAGGATTATCACACTTCAATTCTCACATAAAGGTGAATTTAATCTAATAAGCGAAAATCAAACTCAACATAATTTTATAAGAAAAACAAGTGTTCAGTAATATATTCATTATACTAATTTCTCTATTATACTATTATCAATGTGCTACACGATAGTAATAATTTTCAAAATTAATCCTATAAATTACCATCAAAATAAGAGTCTTTGTGATCATTCACTTTGCTTTTACATTCTTTTAATTTTATCTATTGAATATATTATTTATTTTACTCAAATATTTATTAAAATTATGAGATGGACGAACTATATTTAATGTCTAATTAGTTTAGATTTTATCTTTCACATGTATTCTGAATCTTTCTACACTAAAATCTTCTTTAACAAAATTCATCTATTTTTGGTATTAAGAAAGATGTGTCACATTTTAGCCATAAGATATGGAGATTTTTAGGTAGAATATTCAGTGCGTCACTTCCTTTTTAACCCTGTTCCCCTTTTTATCGTTCTCTTGTTGCTCTCTTTCTCCTTTTTCTCCTTTATTATGATAGTATCAACTCCTATTTACAGTCCCGATTCACTATGTTAATTATTAATTATATCTAGTTCAACTTATAATTCATATTAAAAGTGACTTAAATACCTTAGTTACATTACCAAAATTCTATTAAATGACCTTAATTATTCGTTAAACGTTACCTTGAGTTCGATCTCCATCGCTTTACTAATGTCAATGATAACTTTGATATTAATTTATTTTAAAGTTTATTCACTTCTAATGTTAATGATAACTTTGATATTAATTTATTTTAAAGTTTATTCACTTCTAATATTATTATGATTGTAATATTACTATTAACTTTTTCATATGAAAAACAATTCATATAAATGTAAGATATATTTTTATGATTGGAATACGTTTCACTTTTAATATATTTTTTAGTTTACTTCCTTTAATTTTGATTAATAGAATATAACTTATTTTAGTTGTTCGTTTAAGCTAAAATAACATATAGAACCAATAACCATGGTACTAGATAAATTTTTAATCATATAATAATAATAATAATAATAATAACTATTATTATTATTATTATTCCTATTATAATTACTATTATTATTATTATAATTACTATTATTATTAGTATTAAACTTAAAAATAATATTAATCATATTATTAAAAAGCATTCATAAGAATAATAATAACAATATTAATAATAATAACAATACTAATAATGATAATACTATTATTAATAATACTATGAAGAATAATATTAGTAATATTAATTATAATCTTAATAATAATAATAATGGCAATAATAATATTCATAATATTATTAATAATATTCATAATAATATAAATAATAATTATAATATTATTATTATATATTAGTTTATATTTCATCTAAATTTCATACGTAATAATATATAGATAATGTTAAATTTATATACAAATTTGTATTTATATATTCTTAAGTAATATTCAATGACAAACTAATCATGATATCTCAAAATGTTTTAATCACAATTATCCAATATTCTAGTTCTACATAGTTATGAAGCTTTCGTTATAGACACTAATAGAGGGAAGTTTGATTTTTTTTTTTTTTTTTTTTTTGGTGCAATTTCATTTTAAATTTCTAGAATGGATAAAATAAAATTTTATTTTCATTGTGGATAAATTGTGTCAAGTTAGCACGATTTCATTACGAAAAGTTAATAAAATCGTATTATTATGATATGATTTTAAAAATTTAACTAAAATCGTGTCACATCCGCATAATTTTAGTATAATAAAATTAACTTGAAATTGTGTCACATTTTCAGAACAATTAAAATCATGTCACATCAGTACCATTTTAATTTTTTTTTCTGAATTAACTGAAATCGTTATAATGACACCATTCCTTCACGAAACCATTCCAATTTGATACGATTTAATCATAACGAAAATTAAAAAATAAAATTGTCCTCTGAAAATTTTGAAAAAAAAATTACACAAAAAAAAATAACCGGGAAGTCACCTACACAAATCCGAGACCATCCTATAATAAGTAATTTTTTTCCAGTTTCAGTGGTTATTAGGTAGATACTAGAATTTGAATAAATGTGGTATATAGGTAACTGAAGTACCAATCCTACTATTTTATAAAAAATTCATAACTGTAAAATAACCTTAAATATTATCTGATTTATTCCTTACATGATGTTAAATTTATAATTTGCGCACCTCTCTTATTAATAATTAGTTTTGTTTTTCTTTTTAAACATAAAACTGTGCAACTTAATATGAAGAAATTAATATTGAATATTCATGTGTTACTGATGGAAATAAAAATCAATAAAAACAAAAATAGGAAAAAGTGGGCGATTCTTTTGGATGAAAATCGATAAAGGGGTGGAAGGTAAGATTATTTAACAAAAATTTGCTTAAGTTAAATGGAAGAAGCTCGATGCCCAGCAGAATTTAAAAAAATAAAATAAAAAAATCAAAGAGGGAACTTTATAAGAATGTTTGCAATGATTGAGAAGATCAAAAAAGGAGTTTAAAAGAACAATAAAATCATGAACAATTACTAGAGTTTGGAGTTACTTCTCAAATACACATTTACATGTTGTATACATATATAATAAATTTTGACGTAAAAATAGGATATTGATACATGTTGTAAACACTAGGATTAAAATACCCGTGTTAGAACTTTATAAATAGTAACTTCGGATTCCATTTGCGTTATGCAAAACATATGGATTACATTAAAAACTCTATATTCTAAACTTTATGATAGTTTTTTAATATTGTAACATACTATATCAATTAATGAATCAAAATAAAAAGTTATATATCAATATTGATTGTGAAATTAATGTAAAAAGATTTTATAATCAATGTAAAATCTATTTTTTACTAGTGACGTAATTCTAATGTAAAATCTATTTTATAATATATTATATATTATCTTTAATTTGATTATATTTCGAATTTGAGTCCCAACCTGAACCATAAATACATTCTTTCATGAATTTAAACAAACATATAAATTATTCAGAAGAAAATATTTATACAATGAGAAATAAGTAAGGAGTTCTACTCATCTTTTCTATTATGTTGATATCTTTTAAAGGTTAAAGCAATTATTTGTAAATGTGACTAATTTAGCTATAAAATTATTTATGAGAATATTCATTACATTTCTCATGATGGTCTTCTTCTATTCTAATATATTTTTTTATCTCTTTTTGCATGTAATTTTCTTATATTATAATATCTTTATATGTAACATTCTAGTCTTCTCATATATTAATACTTTAATATTTTTATCTCTTGAAAATTATCTGTTTACAGCATTTATAATTAAATTTCTCTATAATAATATAAATATTCATAATATTTGTTAGTAACTTGTATTTCTTTTATTATATTTTAGGATCAGGTTACATTCTTTCCCTCTCAATTAAATTTTCTCCTCAAAAATTTGGAAAACATATCTTTTACCTCTTATTTGGAGGTCACCCTCAAACAACCAAACATTGTTTTTATGAATTATGATATATTTGTTATTGTGAGCAAGTTGAATGAGTATATCAATTTTAAGGTCTTAGAAGCATGTTTAGTGGGAGAATTTGGAAACTGCAGGCTATATCCTAGTCACAAAAAATATATGCACATTTTTGTCTAATTTTATTCAAAACTTATATGAGTTAGAATACTCTAAATACTTTATTTATGTAAGTTTTTATTGATATGTAATCATTTTATACTCAAAAGTAAGATAGTATTTTAATGGTGTTGGATTCTATTCTACTCACATGAGAAAGAGAGACGAAAAGCATTATGGAAAATTGACAAATATGAGCAAAAGGCAACAATTGGATGAGCTTTTGACCTTTTGGTCCTTCTAATACCAAATTAAAGTCACTCTAAAAATACACTCCTATACTCCTTACTTTCTGAAATATTCTCCCATTTTACTGCATAACTTTTTGCTTGCTTTGCCCAATCTAAAACTATATCTATTCATTCTAATTCTAATTTTGTAAATGGTTTGTTGAACCAACTTTGGTTCCAAAAGAGTTCATTCACCTACCTCACCCAAAGAAGTCTAATTCTAGAAGTCTAATAGTATGTCATACCTATCTTAGGGTGAAAATTACGATGGTAAGCAAACTCTATGAAAATATATTTTTATCCCAACTTCCAAATTCCTTTTTTCTTTCATGCCACAAACTTTAATCATGTCATCAAGGGTATGTATAATTCTTTCTATCTTAATGGTGAGTGTATGTAGTGAGTGTTAAGGTTAAATATGGTTTCTAAGGTCTTTAAGAGTGTCTCCAAAATGCAGGAACAATCTCTATGTAAGTGAAGATAAGTATGGTAAAACATTAAATAGATAATACAGTCGCGATAGATTTAAGTGGGAACGGAGCGCAATATTTTTTTATTAGTGAGATTGAATTTGAATTATTTTTTTAAAATGGACTGAAATAGTCTTTTGTATTTTTTATTAATTTATTCTTTTGTTAATATAAAAAAAAATAATTTATATTTATGTTAAGTATTTAGTCAACTTAGTTAAATTTTGGAATAAAAAAATTACTTTAAATGGAATAAAGTAGGAAAACTCGGTCAGTATATTCAGTATAACCCATATATCACACATAAGTTGCGTTCACGTAGATCCATGACAAAATTATGGACACATTCTCCCACTTAACTAAGAAATTTCAAAGCTTTTATGTTATCTCTTTTTCATTGCTTGCCAACATAAAATTCTTAATAACACAATCTTCTTTGGAAAATAATGGTCTCATCACCATCTTATAAAAAAATCTTTTGAGTTTGCAAGATTATTAAAAATGCTTTTCTTTCTCTCAGATAAAAAAAAAATCACTAAAATACTTCTCTAACAAGTCTTGTTAAGTCATATAAAAATTAGAGTTAAAGCATAAAATAGTATAATTTTTGTACGTATTTAAAATAAATGTGTATTTTTTCTATTTACAAAAAAGAGTATATGATGTCTATATGACACAAATTTTATTAAGAAATTGTATCATGTGAAGACTATCTCAAAACAATATCAAATTTTTTAATTTTAATTCAAATTGTGTCTATGTAATATGATTTTAATGAACAAACTAGAATGAAAATCATGATACTGTGACATGATTTTAATTCAAATTATAAATCCTTACAATCACACAAAAAAAAATGCATTGAAATATTATAACTAATGAAAAAGAATTGTGTTCTAATGTAGTAGTTCAGAAGGAGAAGACCAAAAATATTAGAATTATATGAGCATGGTGCTTTATCCTAAACCAAAAAAAAACTTTAAGGGAAAGCAACAAAATCCAACATAATTCAAAAGTAGAAGACCAAAAGTCATTAAAATTGCACCAGAATGACACTTTAATTCACTATAATGGTGTTTTAACCCAAACTATTCTTTATGGGAGAATACTAAGAATGTTTTTCCTTTTCTAGACACCACTAAAAATGATTCTCTAGCAAGTCTTGTTAAGTCATACGAAATTTAGGGTTAAAGCATCAAAATAATGCAATTTTTGTACTATTTACAAAAAATCGGTATTTTTTTTCTATTTATGAAAATGAGTAAATGGTGTCTACATGACACAATTTTTTAAATTTAGCATGTGAAGACATCTCAAAGCAATATCAAAATTTTAAATTCAATTAAAATTGTATCTATATGGCATGATTTTAGTGAACAAAATAGAATGAAAATCATGATATTGTGAAATGATTTTATTGTAAATAACAAATCCTTATAATTACACACAAAAAATTGTACTGAGTGGTGCTCTAACCCAAACTAATAAAGAAAAAAATTTATGAGGAAGCAAAAAATTCCAATTCAGAAGCAAAAAACCAAAAGTCATTAAATGTGTGAGAACATGGTGCTTTAACTCAAACCAATAAAAAAATAAGTTTAGGAAAAACAACAAATTCCAATTTAATTGATAGGTAGAAGACCAAAAGTCACTAAAATTGCACTAGAATAGTACTTTAATTCACTGTAATGATGTTTAAACAAAACTATTCTTTATTAGGGAGTACCAAAATGTTTTTATTTTGGTAATTTAATTTTTTCTTATAGTGAACAAAATAGAATGAAAATCATAAAATTGTGGCATGATTTTATTGCAAATAGCAAATTTTTATAATTACACAAAAAAAATTGTATTGAATGGTGCTCTAACCCAAACTAATAAAGAAAGAAATTTGTGGGAAAGCAAGAAATTGCAATGTAGTTCATAAAAAAAAAGACCAAAAGTTATTAAAATTATACGAGCATGGTGTTTTAACCAAACCAATAAGAAAATAACTTTGTGGGAAAGCAACAAATTACATTGTAAGCATAATACCAAAGTCATTAAAATTATACTAGAATGGTACTTTAATGCACTATAACAGTGTTTTTGTAACATCCCATATTTTCATATAATAGAAACTTTATTACATAAAAATTTATATAATAAACTTAATAAACTTGAATATAAAAATTCATACATTCATCATGTATTTCAAATTTCAAATTATACTTCTCCGCATAAGATTTAATAAAATATCTTTGTAAAATTACAAATAAAGTAAAAAGAAGCTTCTCCATCACAATTCACTGGACTCACACCACCTGTCAAATTCTCTGCTCCCGTGTAATATACACGATCATCACAGTTTTAAAAACAAAACAAACAACACACAAAAAGAAGGGTAAGCTAGAGAGTTTTCAAAACAATATATATTTTCATAAATTGGATTTCTATCTCAACAAAATAACAACATTTCAATCTTTCATAATTCATCTCACATCATACATACACTGACTCACAAACAAAGACAATAGACTCTCTACTTCCGGAAGACTCGTGCATTGAGTTAAACTCAAGAGGTGTGCACCTCCCATATACCATCCATATATTCCGATCAGCTCATATTTCAAACCTCGTATACAGTCTGTCCCGATCAGTTCCTATTTCAAACCTCGGGTACAGTTCCCATATGCACAGGGTTAATCCATATGTCCTATTCCGATCAGCTCATATTTCAAACCTCGGACATGGCCATATGAATCTCCTTCGACTCTTCACTAACTGGTAAACTTCATCTATATGAATCCAATGTACCAGTAGAGTCAGGATACCTCCTTAGAATCCCCAAACAATGCACATCCTAATAATCTCAACACGGGTATCTCCTTTCTTGAAGATACTATGTCTCGATCACACACCACATCATTCACAAACATTGATACTTCATAATACAGTACATAAACATTCATCCAATTCATTAATAAATAAATAATCATAATGTTTATGAAAAACATTCAAACTAGCTTCCCTTACCCAAATTCACAAAACAAGTAATTATAATATTTATTAAAAACATTCAAACTAGCTTCCCTTACCCAAATTCACAAAACAAGTAATTATAATATTTATTAAAACATTCAAACTAGTTTCCCTTACCTCTATAGAGTAGAGATACTCAAAAACCCTAAAGTCACAGGCAACCTAACTCTGTTCAAGAATCTGATCGGACACTCTTGATCTACTCAACGCTAGGAATCTAGGGATGTCCTCTGATTTGTAAATCTGATAACCTATGAGATCACAAATCTAGAGAGAAGGTAGAAAACTTTAAAGAGAAATTGTTTGAGAGATGGTAGTTTTTATAATAATGAAATCGTATATCTTCTTAGAGAAAGTTGATAGTTTTTATAAGAATAAAACAGGATATCTTCTTAGAGACAGTTGGTGGTTTTTATTAAAATAAAACAGAATATCTTCTTAGAGGGAGAGAGAGTTAGTGGTTGTTATAAAAATAAAAAGTAAATAACTAACTTTTACTTAAACAACTTTTCTGTTAAAAAAAATAGTAGTTATCTTATTTATCTCTAAAACTAGATTTTCAATTAGTTTTTATTCTATAGCTATTTTCTAAGATATTACAGTTTTATTCCAAACTATTCTTTATGACACAATACTAAAAGTGCTTTTGTGTTTTTCTCACAAAAAACCACTAAAAATGCTTCTCCATTAAGTCTTGTTAAGTCATAAGAAATTTAGGTTAAAACATGGAAATAGTATAATTTTTATTTTTCTACATATTTACAAAACATTGATATTTTTTTATTTACAAAAATGAGTAAATGATGTCTACATGACACAATTTTTGTTAATAAATTGTAGGACCTGAAGACATATAAAAACAATATTAGAAATTTTAATTTTAATTAAAATTATGTCAATAGGACATGATTTGATTTCAGTGAACAAAATTGAATTAAAATCATGATAATGTGGCATGATTGTAACGTAAATAATAAATCCTTATAATTTACACACACAAAATTATACTCAATGATGCTATAACGGAAACCAATAAAGAAAGAAATTTATTAGAAAACAACAAATGTCAATGTAATTTCAGAAGGAGAAGACCAAAAGTCATTAAAATTGTAGGAGCATGGTGGTTTAACCTATAAAGAAATAACTTTATGGGAAAACAACAAATTCCAATATGATTAAGTAGTAGAAGATCAAAAGTCATTAAAATTGGACTGGAATGGTACTTTAATTCACTGTAATGGTTTTTTAACCCAAATTATTCTTTGTGAGGGAATACTAAAAATACTTTTCTTTTTGTGATAAAAAAATCACTAAAAATGCTTTTCTAGCAAGTCTATTAAAGTCATATGAAATTTAGGGTTAAAGTACCAAAATAGTGCAATTTTTGTACATATTTCCAAAAGATGGGTATTTTTTTTCTATTTACGAAAAAGGATGTCTACATGATAGTTTTTTTTTTAATAAATTGTATGACATGAAGACATCTCAAAGCAATATCAAAATTTTAAATTTTAGTTAAAATTGTGTTTATGCGACCTGATTTCAATGAACAAAATAGAATGAAACTCATGATATTATGACATGATTTTAATGCAAATAATAAATCCTTATAATTACATAAAAAAAAATTGTACTAAATGATGCTCTAACCGAAACCAACAAAGAAAAAAATTTAAACAACAAATTTGAATGTAGTTCAGGAAGAGAAGACCAAAAGTCATTAAAATTATACATGCACGGTGCTTTAACCTAAACTAATAAAGAAATAACTTTATATGGAAAGCAACAAATTATACTCACAAGATCAAAAGTTATTAAAATTGTACTAGAATGGTACTTTAATTCACTATAATAGTGTTTTAACCCAAACTAGTCATTATGAGAGAATACTCACAATGCTTTTCTTTTTGTCCACAAAAAACACTAAAAATGCTCTTCTAGCAAGTCTTGTTAAGTCATAAGAAATTTAGGATTAAAACATCCAAATAGTGCAATTTTTGTACGTATTTACAAATAAAAATGTATTTTTTATTTACGAAAATGAATAAATGATATCTACATGACACAAGTTTTGTTAAGAAATTGTAGGATGTGAAGACATATAAAAACAATATAAAAATTATTAATTTTAATTACAATTTTGCCTATGTGGCATGATTTTAGGGAACAAAATATAATGAAAATCATGACATTGTGACATGATTTTAATGTAAATAATAAATTTTTATAATTATACAAAAACAATTGTAGTTAATGGTTCTCTAACTCAAATCAATAAAGAAAGAAATTTATGAAGAAACAACAAATTCCAATAGAAGGAGAATATCAAAAGTTGTTAACAAATTTCAATATAATTCGATAGTAGAAGAGCAAATGTCATTAAATTTGCACCAGAATGGTACTTTAATTCACTATAATAATGTTTTAACCCAAACTATTCTTTATGAGAAAATACTAAATTTTTTTTCTTTTTGTGGAAAAAAAATACTAAAAATGCTTACAACATCAAAATTGTGCAAATTTTATACATGTTTACAAAAAATGGGTATTTTTTCTATTTACGAAAATGAGTAAATAATGTCTACATGACACAGTTTTTTTTAAGAAATTGTATGACGGTAAACATATCTCAAAACAAAATCCAAATTTTTAATTTTAGTGAAAATTATATTTATGTGGCATGATTTCAATAAACAAAATGGAATGAAAATCATGACATTTTTTTCACATAATTTTAATGCAATTTATAAATCTACACACAAAAAAAATGTTCTAAACCCAAATCAATAAAGAAAGAAATTTAGTTAGAAACAACAAATTCCAATGTAGTTCCGAAGGAGAAGACTAAAAATCAATAAAATTGTATGAACATGGTGATTTAACCCAAACCAATAAATAAATAATTTTATGGAAAAGCAACAAATTACACTATAAGCAGAAGACCAAAGTCATTAAATTTGTACTAGAATGGTACTGTAATTCACTATAATTACATTTTAACCCAAACTATTCATTATGAGAAAGTACTAAAAATGCTTTTCTTTTTGTCCACAAAAAACTACTGAAATGTTAAGTCATAAGAAATTTAGACTTAAAACATCGAAATAGTGTAATTTTTGTAAGTATTTACCAAAAATGAGTATTTTTTTTTATTTACGAAAATGAGTAGACGATGTCTACATGACACAATTTTTGTTAAGAAATTGTAAGACGTGAAGACATATAAAAACAATATCAAAATTTTTAATTTTAATTAAAATTTTGCCTACGTGATTTTAATATAAATAATAACTTCTTATAATTATATAAAAAAACTATACTTAATGGTACTCTAACAAAAACCAATAAAGAAAGAATTTAGCCAACAAAATATAATGAAAATCATGACATAGTGGCATGATTTTTATGTAAATAATAACTTCTTATAATTATATAAAAAAATTATACTTAATGGTACTCTAACTCAAATCAATAAAGAAAAAAATTTATGGAGAAGCAACAAGTTCCAACATAATTGAGAAGAAGAGATCAAAAGTCATTAAATTTTAATATAATTCAATAGTAGAAGAGTAAATGTCATTAATATTGCACTAGAATGGTACTTTAATTCACTACAATGGTACTTTAATTCACTATAATGGTGTTGTAACCCAAACTATTCTTTGTTAGGTGTTGTACTACAAACCAGATTTAAAGATTCCGGAGTCGAGATTCGGGACGTGTGGGAAAGGTATTAGCACCCCACATACCTTTAATCAAATGAATATAAATAAGTGTGGTTCTACAAAATGTCATTTTTTCCAAATAATAACAATAATACTACGAATAAAGACAAATAAAATAACAAAACAAACAAATATAAAAAAACAAAATCAATATATAAATAAGAAAAAGAAATCATGTTAATAAACATAATACAAATAATAAAAATGATGCAAATAAAAATAATAAGCAAAAATAAAACAAATAAACATACATTTTTCATTTTTTTTGACCCGACAAGGATTGACCTTGGTCCTACGTCTTATCCATAATAGAAAACCAATAGAAAACCAACGTAGTTCTAATTTTGAAATTAGTTTGTTATGATTGTTGGTATTTATTTTTTGTTTTTTTGAAAATTTTATTTAATCTTGTTTTTAAAAGAAATTTTTATATTTTGTTATTGTTAGAATTTTATATTATTGAAACTGTTTCACATTTTTATTTTTTCTAAAAAGTAAACATTTTTACTATTTTTGAAAATATTTTATTTTTTAATTATTTTTAAAACTATTTTGAATCTAATATTTTTATTTGTGAAAGTTTGTGTTTTTTATTTTTAAAAACTGATTTATTTATTCTTTTTATTTTGGAAACTTTTTTATATATTTTTAATTTCAAAATTTTGATATTTTATTAACTTTTGGAAAATATTTTATAGACTTTTTCGAAAATGATATATTTTATTTATTTTTGGGAAACATTTATTATTTTTTTATTAAAAATTTGAAAATGTTTAATATATTTTTATCTTTACAAAATTTACTTGAAATAAAACATTATTTATTGATTTGGTAAAATAAAAGTAATAATAATAATAATAATATAAAAATAAAAATGGTTTAGAGTCTCTTTTTGAGTAATCTGATGTTCTTGCTTCTATGATCTAGTGAGATTTAGGTTTCTTTTATTTTGGATCCTCTGAGACAATGTGAAACAGCAGGCTCTAGGAATTAAACAACGGGACGTGCTTAGAGCAGCATCTCCGATATAATGAAAACAAGTATGAGACGTATTAGAGCATCATCTCTATCATAACAAAGACAAATATAAGACGTGCTTAGAGAAGCATCTCCGGTATAAAAGAAACAAATTTATGATGCAAAATTATTTATTAGCAATACAAAATACTAATAATCATGATATTGAAATTTCAATAGGTCAAAACAAACAAACACCAAGGCAAACAGAATAAGAACAAATAGAACAACCACATGAGGCTGAGCAACCAAGACATACCAGTTGAAGACCAACTTTAACAAAATTCACCTCTTTCTTCTAATTCAAGCATGTGGATCTTCAGTAATTTTTTCGTGAGTAATTCTAATGCTCTCTCATAAAAGGTGGATAAAATGTGTGTAATTCTTTGATATTTGTAAAATAGTGCTCAGAGTAAATCCTCTTCATTATTTTGGTATTTTTCTTTTGTAAATAATCCTCAGATCCCTCAATTTCTCTACTAGATCAATTTAATAAATCTGCCCTTGATTTCGGTTTGATGCTGAATAATACATTAGAATCAATCAGATTTATTTGCAATTAAGCACAATAACAACCCATTATTACCATTATTTGCAATTAAGCAGAATAATATCTAATTAATATCATTATTTGTAATTAAGCAAAATAATCACCAATTTTCATTAATTAACATTTTTCTTTTGAATTTTAAATTAATTTTCATGCATTAAAAACGAGTTCCTAAAAAGACAGTCAGATTATTTAGTGGAGAGAGAAAGTATGATGTGGCAGCATTGTAATAAAAAGAAAAGACAGTCAGATTATTATTTAGTGGAGAAAGAAAGTATGATGTGGCAACATTGTAATAAGAAGATGTGCAAAAATATCAATTTTATTTTCTTTTTTTTAACACACTTTTAATAGACTGAACCTCAACAAACTAATTTACTTTATTTTTTTCAAAATGAACCCGGACTTTATTCAAAGACAAATTGTTTACGGACTTATTTTTTTTATTGTTTCTCTGCAGTTTATTTAAAACAGACCCAACACTTTTTTTCTTATTATTTTTCTATACTTTCCATTTTTTATTTTATTCATTACTTATTTCTTTTATTTTCCTATTTTATTTATTATTATTTTCCTTTTCTTTTCTTTTATTTTACTTTGTTGTTTCTTTTTCTTTTTTTATAATTTTTATTTCAAAACTTTATTCATTAAAAAAAAATGAAATCAAAACCTTTTCTTCTTCCTTTTATTTATTTAAATGACAAAGTATGATAAAAACTACATAACACAAATTTTTTATTTTGAAATAATTTTATTTGCCCGGATGAAATTGGGTGTTGACATGAAGGAATACTAAAAATGTTTTTCTTTTTGTGGACAAAAAAATCACTAAGTGTGTGTTTGGTTGAACCAATTTGAATGGTTCCACTGTTTATGAAGATGGATGTGTGTGGATCAAGTGTGTTTGGTTGAACTGATTTGCAAGGATGAATTTAAGAAGATTTTGAGGATAGGATCCTCCTTGATCTGAAGAGATTTGCAAGGATGTAATTAAAAATTATGAAACACCCCTTGTAAGATATTGTGTCATTGACATACAATTGGGTCAATTAGTAATTTCACACATATATCAATTAAAAAGATAAAAAATTATAACATCTATCTAATCATTCCCAAACTTTCACCAACCATTCCTTCAAATCCCTTCAAATCTTACCATCTATTTGTTAATCCAAACAACTTTATTATCCACACTCAATTTTATTAAAATTCACTCCCTCAAATCCACTCCCCCAATTAAACAAAGCCTAAAAATGCTTCTCTAGTAAATCTTGTTAAGTCATATGAAATTTAGGTTTAAAGTATAAAAATATTTTTGTACATATTTACAAAAAAAAAAAAATTGGTATTTTTTTCTATTTACCAAAATGAGTAAATGATGTCTACATGACACAATTTTCCTTAAGAAATTGTTTGATTGTATGACACGAAGACATCTTAAAACAAAATCAAAATTTTTAATTTTAGTTAAAATTATGTTTATGTGGCATGATTTCAATAAACAAAATAGAATGAAAATCATGACATTGTGACATATTTTTAATGCAAGTAATAAATTCTTATAATTACATACAAAAAAAATTGTTTCCAATTATACTCTAACCCAACCAATAAAAGAAAGAAATTTATTAGGAAACAATAAATTCCAATGTAATTTAGAAGGAAAAGATCAAAATTCATTAAAATTGTAGAACCATGGTATTTTAATCCAAACTAATAAAAAAAATAATTTTATGAAAAAACAACAAATTACACCCAGCTTAGTTTTAGAAAGAGAATATCACAAGTTATTTTTTTTAACTTTGATAACTACCGAGACGTATCATGATGACAGAAATTTCATTCTATCTTTTTTCACCAAATCATATTACATAAGTACGATTTTAATTAAAATTAAAGAATTTTTCAGATAGTCATTTGGTTATATAATTTCTTCAACCAAAAATCATTATCCGTTTTCGTAAATAAAGAAAATTATTTTCATAAATATCTAAAATTTTGATCCTTAAATTTTTAATCAACTATATCGAATGCACCATAAAAATCACAGACATAAAACTTTATACCCGAAACATCACCTCCTAAATGCATATAAAATTTCTAAATACATCACAAATCTGTAAGTACAATCCTTTAGTTTACATTTATTTTTAAATTTATATATACATAAATATTCAAAAGTCATTTGCTCAAAATGAATTAAACTATCCACAAAATCTAATTTTGTAATTGTTGTTTATACATGCAAGTCATTTCCAAATTTCAACTTTAATTACGTACGACATACTAAGGAAAGTCAACTGAGCAAAATTATACATAAATAAAATAATTCAAACATTTAGAAATTATTTAAATAAAAAATTAATTTAAGTATCCTCAAAATATCACTAACTCCTAAATTGATTTTACCAAGAAACATTACTTTATTCAAGAAACATAGGATGACTATAGATAAGTATTTTCCTCACTTATTCAAAAGTCTACTATTAAGATTAAGGTGTATTCCCTTAAGAATTTTTAAATTTCTCTTGCTAACATTTATGAATTTGTGAAGTTTGTATTATTCAATACTTTTTTTCTCTTTTAGAATAGCAACTCGAAAAGTATTTTTGTATTAAATTTTAATTTCTAATTTTGTACATCCTAATATTTACTCTTCTTATTTGTTTTCTTTTAAATATCTATATTCCTGTAAACATGTTTAAACATGTTATATATGATTGAGAGTGATATATATATATATATATATATATATATATATATATATATATATATATATATATATAT
>Ga0209489_106101_pt1 | contig 19838 bp, 14 predicted proteins | sample SiratrowhiteBW_FD_187527 | JGI IMG/M metagenome (GOLD analysis project Ga0209489, IMG submission 187527) | Root nodule microbial communities of legume samples collected from California, USA - Siratro white BW (SPAdes) (version 2) | ecosystem: Host-associated > Plants > Roots > Nodule | place...
TTTTTTTTTTATTTTTTTTTTTTTTTTTTTTTTTTTTTTTTTTTTTTTTTTTTTTTTTTTTTTTTCTTTATTTTTTTTTTTTTTTTTTTGTTGGACTGTAGCTCTTTCAGTGGTTAGAGTCGAACAAGAAGCTTGAATTCGTGGAGAGTGATTATGCTTCTAAACTTGATTTGATTGCCAAGTTACGTGGCCACCAAAAGGCAGAGAAATACATTGAGAGTGTTCCACAATCTTTTAGAGGTGAGCTATTATACCGAACGCTACTGGCTAACTGTGTTAGTCAGAACGATTTGGTGGCATCAGAGAGAATATTCAACAAAATGAAGGACTTGGATTTACCACTTACATCATTTACTTCTAACCAGTTGCTGATGTTGTACAAGAAGGTGGACAAGAAGAGAATAGCTGACGTGTTACTACTGATGGAAAAAGAGAATGTCAAACCTTGTCTCTTTACTTACAAGATATTAGTAGACACGAAGGGCCAATCCAATGATATTTCTGGAATGGAGCAAGTATTGGAGACAATGAAGGCAGAAGGTATTGAACCAGACATCAAACTTCAGGCCCTCTTGGCTACGCATTACACCTCAGCTGGGCTTAATGAAAAAGCTGAAGCTGTTCTGAAGGAGATTGAAGGTGAAAACTTGGAACAAAATCAGTGGGTATGTGCAACATTAATTCGTCTGTATGCAAACCTGGGGATGGCCGACGAAGTGGAGAGAATTTGGAAGGTCTGTGAATCAAAGCCTCGGATGGAGGTCTGCCTAGCTGCAGTTGAAGCTTGGGGAAAGTTAAAGAAAATTGAAGAAGCTGAAGCAGTTTTTGAGATGGCGTCAAAGAAATGGAAACTTAATGCCAAGAGCTACTCAGTTCTTCTGATGATTTACGCAAATAATAAGATGCTAAAGAAGGGTAAGGATCTTGTTAAGCGAATGGCAGATAGTGGGTTGGAACTAGGCCCGTTGACCTGGAATGCACTAGTGAAACTGTACATCCAAGCAGGTGAAATCGAAAAGGCACATTCTATTTTGCAGAAGGCAATCCAACGGTATGGGTTGAAACCAATGTTTAGCACTTATATGACTATTTTAGAGCAGTATGCAAAGAGGGGTGACGTCCATAACTCGGAGAAGATTTTTCATGAAATGAGAAAGTCTGGTTATACGTGTCGATTAAGTCAGTTCCAAGTTCTAATACAGGCATATATAAACGCCAAGGTTCCAGCCTATGGCTTTAGAGAGAGGATGAAAGCTGATAACATATTTCCCAACAAATCAGTGGCGGCCCAGTTGCTTCTAGTTGACGCATTTAAGAAAAATGCAGTTTCCGATTTACTTGATTGAGAAAATTGTTGTGACAGTTGTTTCTAGTCTTTCCATGCAACTATTATATTCTTAGTTATTTGAGTTGCAGATTGCACAATCCAAGTTTGAATGTTTTGTCTTGTACTGCTATTTGCAAGTTAGATGCACTTTTGCTTTTAAGCTTGTATTAATACTTAGGTCCTGGTTTTATGCGTTTGAATGAAATAACAAGATAGTAGATAAATGCTGTTACCCACACCCTCTTGAATGAAATAACATTAACGCTTTCCGTAGTAGTATTTTAGTATCTAGTCAAAAAGAAAAAAAAAATTCTGAATATGTTTAGGCATATGTTCTGGGGTGGCTTCAAAATAGAGGTTGGATCCTAAATTATTTCAATCCAATATTTGAATTGTCTGTATGAGTTGTGTTTCAAATGGACTTAATTTATTGCCTTGGCTTTTATTTATACTTTTGAATACTTATTCATCTCAACAAAGTTTTTTATTAGGTTAAATCCTCATCGTAAAAAAATAAACAAATAGAACTGAGATTGTGATGAATTTCATTAATTTATGAATGTATTAATTCATGTAATGTTAATATAGAGAAACATAATACTACTATTATATTAAATATATTTTGAACTCTGAAAATTTGGTAATTTTGAACAGCAATGAAGTACACTGGCAGCAATAATTCATTTGATCAATGTCAACTTGTTAGGATTAGCTAAACAAGACAAACAAATAATAGATGGAGAACAACAAGAGGCTTTCTCAATCGCACCGTAAAGAATATATGAGTACAAATATTTATATAAAATTACTATAACTGTATTTCTGTTTACATTTCAACAAAAGTACCTAACTCTAATTACAATGACTTCTAGGACAACAGAGAGCTCATGCTGCCTGCATTTTAGGACTCACCATTTTGCTGAAGTAAGGTATCAAATGCCTCTTCAGAGTCAAGATGGTACAAACTAATTGAAATTCATGAGTGGAGAAGCAAGAGAGATGTAACCAATGAAGTGCTTATAGAAAGTGGTGAGACCCAAAAAACCTCGTATCATCATGAGACCACTAAGTTTGTGAAAATGCCCTAAGATAACTATTACGTTAACTATATTTGTCTTTTTTTGTTTGATTGAAAACAAAGCAAAAAAAGAAAGAAAACTTGGTTTCTGAAAGCATATATTTTTAAAAATTTATTCTTTCTACTTTTTCTTTTCAATTTAAAATCCAAACATGTTTGTCACGTTTTATATTTTTTACCCAGTCAAAGGGAGTAAATGGCTAAGAAGAAAATATAGGAAAACCAAACTACCTTTGCTCGGACAAAAATATTCATATCATATCACCTAAAAAGCATAAATGAAGGACCATATCTCTTAAGACATTCACAAAATATATGTTATTAGGATATAAATTTCCCATAATAAAGGGATTTAGATCTTAATTACTATACTAGTTAAAGTGTCCCACCATTTCTATAAAGCAACATACTCTCACTCTCAGTTCTTCAAATACACAACAATTAGCCGTAAAGTCCTTTATGTTCTTAATTTAGACGTGTTTTCAACTTTGGATATGCAACTTGCTTACTTTATCTGCTTTTTCTTAAATAACAAAATGAGGTTATTATTTTTAAATATAACAGTACTGTTTCCTCTACTGTTATATTTCTCAATGCTCCCAAAAATATATTGGTCCATCTTAAACAAGTTAATCAGCTCAAAAAGAGGCACCCAGAATTGAATCAAATCTTGAATGTTGGAAGATTAGTTCTGAACTGGAAAATAAACTAAAATCACTTTCATTAAATAACGATATTTTCATGCATAATTATAAGTAAAAAATACATTAAAGATGCCAAAAATTAAATAATAACTTCACATATATTATCATGGGACTTTTAAAAATATTATATACTATATAATATTATTCTTCTAATATTTTATAAAATCTTTGAATCGCTTCATCTCGTTACCTCCACAATTGTGTATCACTTATTCTGCAGAGTTTTAAATAAGAGCTGATTTTATATTTTGTTGAACTATTCTCCTCTTACTAACAACTTTTGTTATCATTGAGAGAATTTAAATATATGATTTCTGGATTCATACTACATATTTAAATCCAAAAATTCCTAGAGACAAGGCCAACAGTCAGTATTTCACTTCCTCTAAATGAGGATATGTAAGTTTCTCAAAACCATTTATAGAAAAAAATAAAAAAGTCATTTTTTATAAGTTAAAAAAAATTATACATAAATTAAAATTATCATTTCTTTTTTACTTTTTTATATAAACTTATTTTAATTATTTATGCATAAGTTATTTCTAATGTATATAAGAAAATAATTTTTATATACGTATATAACGGAACTTGTCCAAATTAAAGCATTTTAACTCAATGCTACAAAAGAAAGTTTTTACATAAATTAAAAATTATTTTTCAAGATTTATTTTTTTAAAGGAAAGTCTATTTAGACATATCACATTTTCATTTTAACTCAACTTTTGAATGAATATTTTCATGAATGTAACATTTTCACATTATTATTATTTTTTATTTCCATGGGGGAAAGATTTAGTATCATGTATTCTCGCATGAATAAAGTAATTTTCTGCAGTAACTTCTATTTACTACATTTCAACTAAAAGTTCATGAAAATAATATCTCCAATCATAGTTTGGAGAATATAATAATAGCATTGCAAATACAACGAACATTACAAATAAATACAAAGAAAGTTAATAGTCTATCTTATATTATCAATTATTCTTTAAGGAATACTAATTTATGAACATATTTTTTGTTTATTTTTTTTAAAACCAAATCCAGTTATTAAATTTCCTAACTTAGGAATTTATATGTGTGAGTTTTGGAGCCAGATTTAGTGATGAGGAGCCCACTTGAATTGGGAAAGATTTAATGTGAAACATCACTTGTCTTGAATTTCGTGGAAGTTATGAAAGCATATCTCTAAACCAAACAATCAAAGGAAACAAAAGTTCAAGACGGAGAAGGAAACAAATTAAGAAAACTAACACCTTTTTCAACAGAAGAATAAGTGCTAGATTGACTGTTAATTGAATCGAAGAAATTCAAATTTTTTTAACAAAATATATTAATTTATTTATCAAAATGATATTAATATATTTAGTGACCAAACTAAATATTTTTTGGACGAAAAATAAATGCTACAACAACCTTTCTTGTATAAATATGTGTATTAGAGTGAAATTTGTATAATTCAGAAAATTATTCATTAAAATTTAACATTAATATTTCACTATTTTACTATCATTTTTGTCCAAGAATATTAATTTATTCTTCAAAATAATATTATTATATATATTTTTAAATAACAAATACATTGACACTATTTCTACTTTAGAGGAAATAAACATGTACACACCCATCCTTTGTTTATTACCAGTAAAGGAGAATGAAGCATCTTAATTAGATCTACCACATTTTATAAATAAAATTTTAAAATTGTCGAGTTTCATTTCCATCACTAAGTGACACAAGTTGTTGCTGAAGAATTCTCCCCCTAAGTTTTGTTTATCTGAATTTGATTTCAATCCATGTTAATTAGCTGATTCTTTAGTTGATACCGCCGTATAATTGTGTTCAGTGGAAAGTTATTATTATATTGTGCTTATAATTAATTATTACCCGTCTATATTAAAAAAAACAAGGTTGAATTTGATTCTAATATCTTAAATACAGTCTTGAATTTATAAAAATAGGATTAAAACATGAGACTTGATAAAAAATATTTATCTTGGTTGTGAATGAATTAGTCATCTATATATTTCAGACCAATAAATTAAAAAAAAAAACGATTTTACAAGGTTGCAAACATTTTATAAACTGTTTATGTTTGGGTCTTTATTATAACTGTTCTGATAATTTATTATAATAGGTAAACATTGTGTTTTCTTCTGTATGTATTTCTCTTGCTTTGTAGTACAATGTCAAAAAATATAAGTAATTTCTCTCTTACTTTAAATAACAAATAACGGTTACTTATAGATATATATGCTTAAATCTTATGATTTCCAATGATGACATTGGGTACAAAACTGCATTCAAAGACAAGAATAAAGTGAGATTTGGAATGCTTTTCCGCTTTTGGTAACAAATAATATCACAAGCTAGAAGCGGAAGAAGTAAATGATAAGATTTAAATTAAGCACCTAAAATGGCAAAAAAATTCAATAATGTGTATTATTTTTAAGCATTTGCATATATATAAAATTTTCGTTCTCAGATAGTGACCTTTAAACAGTAGTTAATTATCTAATTCTGAAGTTATGACATCACATGACATGATCATTCATTAATATTATCGAAGTGATGTGATCCTGTGCATGCAGGTTAGTTATTACTACATATGGGATGAGCCCACGGAGACAAAAGAACATGATATCCCTTGCTACTTGTCTCACTCTCCGATTGAACATTCCCTTCCTTTAACCTTTAGTAATATACAATTATTCCTTCCTTCAACATTTTGAGAACAAACATGCCCTCATCTTTTTCTAAAGCAAAAGCTGCACAAAAATCTCCATACTACATCCCTCCTCACATAATATCGCAAGGCTAAAACGGTAAATTCGATCATCGATGTCACAAAAAGAGCTGTCTCTTCGATTCTCTCTGCTAAAGCAGTTGCTGCAAGTGTAACTCTTACTTACTCTAAGTGTTATAAATAGGCCAAGCAGCGAGAGCAGAAGCCACAACTTGCATCAAAACCTCAGAGAGCATCAACAATGGCATTGGCAACTTCACTTTCCCCAGCAACCCCTTTGCTTCAAACCAACAGTTTGAACCCTTTGGCTTGGAATGATGATCAGATCCTTGAGAAAGTCTACATTACTCACGTCCACACCGCTGAAAGGTACGATGTGGAATCGCTTTTCAACGTTACTTCCAACATCATCAAGCGTGCTACTGCAGTTGCTGACAGTGTTGCTGTTAAGGTAATTAACCTTCGATTAACGAATCTATACATTCATCCATCGCTTCCACAAATATGTGTGTTTAATCATTTTCGATTTGTTTTGCAGACTGGCACACCCGTTGGTCTTATAGAAGACAAGGTTGCTTTGTCCACTTTCGATCCACCGTTCCTTAAACTCAAGCATATTGCTTCTCAGGTCAATAATTATGAAGCTAGTATTCATTATTACTCCTTCTTATTGGTTTATTGTTTAATTTGCCACTCCCACTTCGCATGCAAAATTATACATTTTGATTGTTGAGCTTACCAAACTTTTCTATGAATGCATGTATTCTTAGTAATTGATTTTGTGAGCGTAGATGATGAACACACCTCATGGTGAGCATCACGCGCACCAGACAGCAATGTCGATACTTGACCAGCTGAGGAGCTACTCGTGGGATGGAAAAGCAATACTAGTTCTGGCTGCTTTGGCTTTGGAATATGGAAATTTTTGGCATCTTGTCCAGGTTCCAACAGGAGACCATCTTGGAAGATCATTGGCACAGATGAATCGAGTTCACATCGTGGAGAGGAATAGGCAAGCCGTTGCTGACTACAACGGTTTGGTCAAGAACTTGCTCATCGCTGTTGAGTGCATCACTGAGTTGGAGAGGCTCTCCAGCAAAGGTTATGACTTGAAGGATGTCCCAGCTTTGGCTGAAGCCATGCAAGAGATCCCTGTTGCTGTCTACTGGGCAATCGTCACCACTGTTGTTTGTGCTAATCATTTTGATTTCTTCCTTGGTGAATCGTAAGTTCATTCTCAAACTTCTCTAAACTTCTCAAACATATACATAAGGTGTGTCTATGATCTCAACCTACATTCGTAGGATATATCATCATCATAATATCTCTTAGATCATAGTACATATGTTGATAAAACACCATTTGTCTCATTATTAATTTCTTTTTACGTCATATTTTGTAAATATTCTAAGGACAGTGACACTATAGCATTTTTCTCTTTGCTTTTATTGGTGGCTGCCACATTGTACCTTGTATTAATAAATAGAGGAATTCATGGAATAGTTTATATATACCGATATATAATTTTCATCTGTATCTTTGTTATATGAAACATGCCATTTTTTTCGATTTCTCTTTGTTATATATCACAAGTACAATCACTTCCGTGCAGGGATGACAGATATGAAATAGCGAATTTTGACGACAAGCTTTCCTCCGTTATCAGCAAATTGAAGGCGAATCTGACCAGGAGCAGAAAGAAAATAGGTTAGGGAAAAAAACTATGATTAACCCCATTTTAGGGAGCATTAGGGTGGTGAAAAGAGATAAGAAAGAAAAAAAAAATATTAAAATGAGAAGGTAATAGATACGCTAAATGTTAAGGAATGTGACAAGAGAAAGAGAAATATAAAAAAAAATAAAATAGAGTGAAAACATATGATAAAAGAAATATGTTTCCAACAGTTATGTACTCAGCAAATATGCATTTCGATCCACCTGTTATAAAGTGTGGGAAGTATAAATTATAAATTAAAATGCAGTTACACTTTTTAATTAATTTTTTTTGAAATTAATGACTGAAAATAACTTAAAAATCGATTTCATGTATAACCAGTTCTGATATTAATTAACTGTCATCCCAATTTTACCTCTTATTCACCGTAACAATTACATGAAAGTTTATATATATATAAAATATAAATTGAATGTTGATGAGGATCATCTGTGTAATTGTTTCAGGTGACCTAGAAGACTACTGGAGGCGTAAGAAGTTGCTCCAAACCCCCACAGAAATTGTAGAGGTTATCAAGGTTCTTATCTACCACAACGAAGTTCACGACCCACATGTGTATGATGGCCTCACTAGACAAATGGTAATTAACTATTTCAAGACAATATAAATCTTTTATGATTTGAGAACAAAATACTATATGGTAAAAGAAGACGCATATTTATAATCTCCATCAATCTTTACGTGCAATACAAAATAATAAAACTCATGTAAAGATTATGAGATTGGTCCGAAACATATAATAGTTCTGTATATGTTTTTAACTTGAGTTGGTGTAAGATGATGACCCTTGGAAACATGAGGTGATTATTTTGTTTTTGAACCAAAAAAACAGGTTAGCATTGAAGTGTTTAGGAAGAAACATGTGTTGCTGTTCATTTCTGGGTTGGACAGCATCAGAGATGAGATTCGGCTGCTGCAATCAATCTACGAGGGATTGCAGGAAGATCCTAAGGAAGTGAAAGGATACAGGAAAGAGGACTTCAGGATCTTGTGGTTGCCCGTGGTGGATGAATGGAATCTTCTGCACAGGGCAGAGTACGATAATCTGAAGCTAGAAATGCCATGGTACGTGGTTGAATACTTCTACCCCTTAGCAGGAATCAGACTCATAAGAGAGGACTTGAACTACAAGAACAAACCCATCATCCCTGTGCTGAACCCTCAAGGAAGAGTGGTGAACTACAATGCCATGCACATGATTTTCGTGTGGGGCATCGATGCCTTCCCCTTCAGACCTTCTGATGATGACGTCCTTACCCAGAAATGGAACTGGTTCTGGGCCGAAATGAAGAAAGTCAATCCCAGACTTCAAGACATTGTAAGTGCATCCAAAACTATACAAAACTTGAGCCTTAATTGTTAGCATATAGTTGCTTTTGTTCAACTGTTGACAAGGAAAATAAACTTGTTCATCAGATAAAAGCAGACAGTTTCATCTTCATCTACGGAGGCAGTGACAGGAAGTGGATGCAAGAGTTCACTCAGGCAGTGGAGAAAATCAAAAGGCATGAGATCATCAAGAGAGCAGATGCAGTGATAGAGCACTACCCATTTGGAAGGGAAGATCATAGGATCGTTCCTCGCTTCTGGATTGGCATAGAGAGCTTGTTCGCGAACATGATTCAGAAGACACACAAGGACCCCACCATTGACGAGATAAAGAGCTTGCTGTGCCTGAAACAGCAGCAACCGGGGTGGGTTCTGCTGAGCAAAGGGTCGAACGTGAAGCTTCTGGGGAGTGGGGAACCGATGCTGGCCACTGCGGCAGATTTTGAAATATGGAAAGAGAAGGTGCTTGAGAAAGCAGGATTTGACGTGGCTTTTAAGGAATACTATGAGCAGAAGCGCCGCAGTTACCCTCAGGAATGTTCCCACATGCAGTTGGCTAACTACCCTGCTGACATTCTCCACCCCATTAACTGCCCTGATGCTGGTTGTGGCAGATCCATGGAGATTGCTTCTGTCAGTTACAAGTGCTGCCACGGTCATACTCACAGCCAGGCTGAAGTTCCAGAGAGTGGCGACGTCATGATTGAGAAGAAGTACACTTCTTAATTGATTCATCATCATGAGTTTTGTGGAGGACCTTGTTCCGAGTTTGGAATTCATTTCTGCTGCTGCTTTATTGTCATATTATCATTTTTATACGTGTCTGCTGTTGCCATGAAGCCTCTTCTGTGGGTTGAAAATAATGGCTTCAAACAGCGTCTGTTTGTTTATCTGAATTCATTTTGATTCAATCAAAGAGATACTTGGGCTTGCACAAACTCAAACTATAAATACCAATTATAAAGGAGAGCTTCAACTAGTATACAAATAGTGCAGGTCTTAAGTTACAAAACTTTACCAAGTACTGCCGTATTATCACAATTTCAAATTGCATATGCCTCCAATACCACTGTTTCCGGGTCCCCTTCATACATTCCATCTTCAACTCACAGGTGCACTTTACAATAAGCAGTCCATTCCTCCTCCACGCTTCTATGGATCCACATGTTGTGATTCCATCTGAATTGCTGGGGAATATTAGTTTGTACATGCAAAATTACCTGCAAACCAGCACCAGGAAATGTCCCGTATAATTACAATCTACATACACTTTCAAATTACGTTACCCTTACTACTAAGTTCCATAGTACTAAACCTTCATGGTGCCTCAGCTGCTTTTCTATTATATCACCTCATAGACTTCGCAGAGAGCATTAGATGTAGGCATCAATTGGAGTAGAAAAAATTCGCCTTAAATTCTTATCCAAGTTCATACACTTATTTGCATTAAGTTGAAATTTTCCTGTGCATATCTACGTTATGATTTCTAAATATTACATTATTTCTTTACATTATAATGTATTTCTTTTAGTTCAGTTTAAGCAAACTAAAATGGTCAAAATGATGATTTGGTAAATAATGTTGTGTCATACTAATTTCAATCCACATATTATCCTTATCCCAGACACTTCCACTGACTTTACAATTAAAAAATAAATGGTTAACTCTTTCATTATTCGCATCATACATGACAGATGACCTATTATTGTGTAAGTTATCTCTATATAGTAGGTACTCTCTAATGTAACTTTCCAAGCAAAATAGGTATGTAGAGGGTAGTGTTTTTATTTTCTAAAACATTTTAAAAAACATCTAATCTTCTCCTACAACATCATTATATATTCTTTTATAGGTAAATTTTACACTATACACTTCATCCAGAATTCTAATCTTCTTAGCATATAATATAAAATTCTCAATTGACCGAGTTATGAATTTCTCATGATCTACCTTTACAGTGTTTTTTTCCCTCTTGACTTCATCCACCACCTCATTAACTGTTACACATTATCCAACAATCATCTTCCATAAGTGAATGCGATCTCAAATAAATGATCTTATGTAAAATTTTCTTGAATCTATTAAATAAAATTTTGGATATAATCTTATACATACATTCTATTAATGATAAGACTCTTAATTTATCTAAATCTTGGTAGGGTTATCTCATATGGTAAAACACCAAGTTCATGACAATTCTCTTAACATTGATTCCAAAACTTCTAATCACACCCTAGGCCTTTTCCTTTGTTCGATTTCGACTTTGTTAATTTCTTCTTGATGTGGGGTTTAAGATTTTCATAAATTCCATATCAGCACACATTTTTAAGCAACACAGAGGTTTGATGAACACGTTGGGATTAAGCTATTGTATCCTATTTTCATTTTCATATGAAGATTATTACATATATAATGATAAATTCAGATTAATATGATATTGTATTTACAATAATCCTATGATGAAAATAATTTAAATTTAAATTATAAAATTTATTTCTTATAATCATATTTTTTTTTATGAAAATAAGAATTTCCAATTACAATGAAAGTCTCCATAAATTAATTATTTAGTCAAACAAAAATTATTAATTATTTAAAAAGAAATAAAGAACAATATAATAAGTGTTTTTCTATATGGTAGAAAATATCCGTCCCTTTTCTAATCCCTAGAATAACCCCTTTAATTATGAAAATAACATCACACTATAATTTACCTTATACGTACATGAAACTAACTCTCTTAATTATTTAACAATATTATAATATGTACCTCTAAGGGAGGTTGTTGTGAACTTTACAAAAACAAGGAATAATTATATATGTGAAAGCTAAAAAATCTCACATGTATAATTTACTCTTCATTATATGAGGATGGTATATTTAGCTCCATCAATCTCCTACTAAAAATCAACCACTGCTATACTTTTTTCCTAATTTCGTGTTTGTTCTTGTCGAACCCTTTTATGTCAAGGACTTGGTAAATGAATTAGCGTTTTCCCTCTTCCGTTTGAGGTCATTATTATATATATATATATATATATATATATATGAAATGTAAAACATCGAAGTTTGATGCCATTGAGATTGTTGTACAAGTGGTTAACACCATGTATATATCTATGTGGAATGTGAAAATATTAAAGTTTGGTGTGATTGGGAGTGTTGGGTCAGTGATTGATGTTATGTCGGAGCTAAGATAGGATATTAAAGATCTCTCTGTCATTAAGATATTAAAGGTTTACTTCAAACAAAATCTATTTATTATAACTTCACACTTTTCAATTATGAAAAGAAAAAGCATAGCTTCTCACTGATGATGTTATTATAAAAACAATAATATTTTACCATGCATTTCAGGATTTGCTTCTTTGTCACACCATCGTCTTTGTCGGCATCGTTTTGATTCAGAACGGGTCTCAGTCAGTGAATAACTTTGCCCAATATAATATTCTTGCCTTACCTTTGAGATTTTAACTGTATTTTTTATGAATTAGCACAAAAGTTTTAAAGATGACAAAAAAAAAAAAAAAAAAAAAAATTTTTAAAAAAAAAAAAAAAAAAAAAAAAAAAAAAAAGAGTATGCCTAATTTCACTACAATTTTTAGTTGTTTAATGCTTCAAGATCAAGCAATTAAATTGTTCGTGAGTGACCTTCAATTGCTAATATAATATTTTGAATGATCCATTGGAAGGATATATACAGGTAATGAATACATGTATGTTGCATCTCTTTTTAAGAACATTATTTTACTTGTATTTCTTTGTTGATAGCTTAATTGACGATGTTTCAGTGACTACCAACATTTTTATTAAATTATTAATCTAATATTTAGTTGTTTTCCAAAAATATTAGTCAAAATTCGCAACTACTTATAAGACTGAATATCACAAAAAGTCAAATTCATAATAACATAGACATACAACATTATATAACTGCTTATGTAATAATTATAATAATATTTTATTTATAAATTTTGTGATTCGTATGCATGTTATGATATGATTAAAATTAAGTTATCAACAAATTATTTAAATATACAATTTGAATTAGACAGTATATACACATTTTTATTGAAGTAACGTAACGATGAAAACAAAATTCATTGTGAAGACCCACGAAATCTTCTTACCTTGAACCTATGGACAAGTGACCTTCAATCGTACGTCCTTCTGGAAAACAAAAGTTCAAGGAAATTCCATTCCAACAAAGGAAACAAATCATTGTCATATAAGATTTGTATTTTTTTTTTTTTTTTTACTGTCCACCGTAATCTTCTTGCCTTGAACCTTTAGACAAGTGACGTAGCATCTTTTGAGAAAGCTAAAGTTTCATCAAATTCCAACACCAGAGAAAAACATGGCAATTATATCCTTTATCATATGGCCACTCACCAACTAATCCATTAGGGTAAACCTGAACTTTGCATGGGAGGGCACATTTCACGTTTTCTTACAGAAAATAAAGAAGCTGTGTATTTATGTGCTTTTTTTAGTTTTGCTCTAAACATTGTCTCCTCTAGCCTAAAGTTAATAATTATTCCAAATGTAAAGCCTCAAAAGAATCTTAACTTATAAATAGGTCGAGCAACTTAATGATAGCACAACACATCATTTCCATCCAAATCAATTAACGTAAGAAGTAGCAACATGTCGATCTCAAAACCTGAACAAAAGCCTCTGCTGCCAAACCCATTTCTTTTGAGTGACACTGACATCATTGAGAAAGTGTACGCATCACACACTTACGATGACGAAGTGTTCGACAGTGAGCCACTTTTCAACGTGGTGTCCAGCGTTATCAAGCTATCAAGTAGAGTTGTTGGGGCTATTCTTAAGGTAAATTAACAAAAATCAAATTCATAACTTACCAAAATATTTTTATGTTTTATAGATTCCTTTTTTTTAGTCATTAATAATTATAGCTTCAAGTATGTACCTTACTATAATTTTGGGTGTCATGCAGATCGATGAGCAAAATGGTTTTGCAGGAAATGCTATTGCCATAGGCACTTTCAAACCAGAATTCTCCAAACTCAAGCTCATGTCCTGCCAGGTATTTTAATTATGATTTTGTTGCGAAGAAATCAACCCATTTTTTAATATACTTTGCAACATAGTTAGTAGTATATTTTCTAATACACTTCATACACATGTTTTTATTAAAGCAAAACTTAAATATAGAATTACAAGGGTTGTTAAAACTATTTTCGGTCAGAATTAAAATTTGAGATGGATAATTTGTGTGATAAAAGAATGCACTAATGTTATTGCATATTTTTTAAAAGATAAAACTATAATATACCGTGTTTTTACTATTTGTTAAAATTATGAAATCTGCATGTTTTTAATTTTTAATAAAGTTTAGTTGATAAAAGAAAATGAATTAGAAAATGTTTTTAGTAATTGATTATGGTGACAGATGATAACAACCCCTTGGGGGCTGGAGAACGCACACCAAACAACTCTAAGGATTCTTCAACAACTGAGAAGCTTCTCGTGGGATGCAAAAGTGCTGATAGCTCTAGCCGGTTTCGCTTTGGAGTATGGAAACTTCTGGAACCTTTACCAGGCATCAGACCCTCTAGGGAACTCGTTGAAAGTGCTAAATCAGGTTCAGCATAGACAGCTTCCGGTGGCTGATCTGAACTCAACAGTGAAGCTGGTGCTGGAGGCTGTTGAGAAGATCAGTCGTTGGGGAACCTTATCTGCTGATGAAAGCTATGACACCGAGGATGTGCCTGCTTTGTCTGATGCATTGGAGCAGATCCCCCTTGTTGTTTACTGGGTTCTCGCTTCCCTTGTTGCTTGCAATAGCAACATCCAGGGTGTATCGTAAGTCTTATATCTTCTTCATGTCAAATCTTGTCCAGTAATTAATTCATAAACTTTTTATGTTTCAGGAACTATCCGTTACTGGAATTTCGCGCCAAACTTTCTCCCGCTCTAGATGAGTTCACCAGGCAACTACTGATATGCGAGCAGCAAAAAGGTTGTGTGCTCAGTGTTTCTGCATGCTTCCTTCAATACCATCCTTTTCATCTAGTTTTTACTTAAGAGATGAAAAGAAATTAACTCGCTAACATTTTTCTGTTGCAGATCGTGTAGAAGACTATCGGAGGCGTAAGAGGAACTTTAACAAGCCTAAAGACATCGTAGACTTTTTGAAGCTTTTGATCAGTCAAAATGGCTCTCAGAACGCGCAAATTTACGATGGCAACACCAGAAGGATAGTGGTTTGTATCATTTAGTTGTGTCAAGCTTTAATTCAGTGTTGAATCATTACAAGCTCTCAATCGTCTTATTATAAATAAAAAAATCTATTAAACAGTGTGATAGGGATAAAGATTATCGTAAGTGGACATGAGCTAATGAGTGATTATTATAACTTGATAGAATGTTGAGATTTTCAAGGAGAGGTACGTGTTGCTATTCATTTCGGGGTTGGACAGAATAGAAGACGAGATTCGGCTTCTGAATTCAATTTACGAGCGACTGGTGGAGGATCCGAATGACAGGAGCGGATTCAAGAAAGAGGATTTCAAGATTTTGTGGATCCCGATGGAGAGTGGATGGGGTGATGCGCGCAGGGAGGTGTTCAACACTCTGAAGGGCTACATAAAATGGTACGTGGTGGAGTACGTTGAAGCCTTGCCAGGCACAAGGCTGATTGAAGAGGATCTAAAGTTCCAGGGTAAACCTATACTTCCAGTGGTGAAGCCACAGGGTGTGTTGCTGAACGATGATGCCTTGGACATCATCTTCGAATGGGGGATCGACGCATTCCCTTTCAGAAAATCGGATGCTTACCTACTTGCGCAGAAATGGAAATGGTTCTGGGATGAAGTAAAGAAAACAAATCTTCACGGCATACAGGTAAAAGGCAAAACCAGCATACCAAGTTTTCTATATACATCCAGTGATTAACCCTACAATTATTGTGTGTATGAATAAATAGGTGAAAGGTGATAGGTATGTGTTCATATATGGAGGCAGCGAGAAGTGGAGCCGAGAATTCAGTGCGGCAGTGGATAAAATAAAGAGGCACGAAACAATAAAGAGAGCAGATGCAATAATAGAGCATTACCATTTGGGGAAGGATGATCCGAAGATAGTTCCACGGTTCTGGATCGGAGTGGAAGGGAAGAGGCAGAAGAGGCACTCGGAGAAGTTGGACTGTGAGATCCAAGAGATTGTGAAGTCTTTGCTTTGCCTGAAGCAGGACACCCAGGGATGGGCCATTCTGAGCAAAGGGTCGAACGTGAAGATTTTAGGGCACGCCCAGCCCATGTATCAGACTGTGGCTGACTTCGAAAAGTGGAAAGACAGAGTGCTGGTCAAAGAAGGCTTCGACATTGCCTTCCAAGAGTACTATGAGACCAAGCGTCATCTTCCTGCTCCTCAACCATGCGAATTCAACACTCTTGATGTCCTTGCAACCATAACATGCCCTAATGCCTCTTGTGGACGCGTCATGGAGGTTACCTCCGTTAATTACAAGTGCTGCCATGGTGGTAATGTCGCTGACCACGCCTTCAAATCGCCAACCACCCAAACCTAAACTTCAATTACAACCTCACTTTCTTTTCGAGAAACTACACCAACCTGAATTCGAAGTGTGTTTTTTTACTATATCTCTATGTTTGCTTGCTTGTGATTCTCGACAACCGGGTCCCTTGCGACCACTTCATAAATAATGCCATATTTTGTATCTTCTGAGTAAGATTATTCAATAAATAATTCCAACCCTTCCAATCTTCTCTTTCTTCTCCAATATTTTAGTACTTTCACTGCTCCATATTCAGCTTTTTTAGAAAGAACGAGTCAATGTATATTCGAGTTAATGTGTACAAGGGAGCCGTTGACATCATTCATTTGGATCACTTCCAAGTTGTGGATATTTTATATTTTTTTTTCTTGCTTATACCGTACCCAATCCAATGGAAACAAAGTTGACTATAGTTTCATGAAAGGTGGATGTTGAAGTGGGTCCATCATTTTGTATGTTCATGATCGGGGGCTACCCACCAAAATAGTAATTGGTTGGAGCTTGATTATGTGTATAAACTTTGACCCACCAACGGTCAAACACAGTTTAATTGACCATGTTTTCAATATGCTATATGGCCCCATTTCCTCTGCACATAATGCATAAATACCCTTTCTCTCTTATATGCTCTTAACTAAATTAACTAAGCACAATAGTACTACATGGATTCATTTTTTCCCGAGAAACTGTTGGGTGAGATTTTCTGGGATCAATCCCTTTTGCCCACTGATCAAAGTGATGTAGTTCAATATTCCCATATCATCAATGGTGAAACTTTCCCTCCAGCAACTCAAAGTGCTTTTGTTCCATATAGAGACCTAGCCAGAAGAAATAACCCTTTAAACGGGTCAAATTCAGAGAGCATGAGTAAGAGAATGCTTGCGTTCTTGAGAAAAAGTTTCCCTCTGGAGAGAAATAACGTACAAGAGAATGAAAGAGATCGCAGTTTCAGGCACATGATCAACGAGAGAACGAGAAGACGGAGACAGAGACAGTGTTGCTTGGCCCTGCATTCAATTTTACCACATGGAACCAAAGTATACAGACATTAGTTTATATATATACTATTAAGAATATCTTTTGTTTATTTATGTATATATTCCCATAAACGTTTTGAGGATAAAAAGATACAATTAATTGAACTTATGCATAAATTAATTTTAAGAAAAGCGCGACTCTTTTTTCTTTACGTAAAAGTGATGGAAAGTGGTCGAAACAGAATGCATTTATATTTTGAAATTTGAATCTCCCCAACAATGTCTATTTCATGTTTTGTGGCAGACAGATAATAAATCTGTAATTCAAACAGCAGCAAAGGAGATTGTTAGGCTACAGGGATGCAGAGAAGAGCTGCAGAGGAAAAATTGTGAGGCTGAAGCAAATGTTGAAGGTGTTTTTGTGAGGAAGCATGATGGAGGAAGTAAGATTGCATATTTGAGAGTTGCACATCCCAAGTGCGGAATTGATTCAATGGTTGAGAGGCTCAAGTGGTTGAAAGAGGAAGGAGTGGACAGCAGGAGCATCAAAGCAAGGTTCTCCCCAAAGGAGTTGTTTGCAGTGTTAGAGATAGAGAGTGGTGAGGAGGTATAAGTTTGGTGATCAGAAGTTGTGTGAATTTTTTGATAATGTTGTTGGAAAAGAAGGGACGAAGTTGATGGGAAGGTTCATTGGAAACTTGGAAGAAAGAGCAAAAGACCATAGATTTAGAATTTTATTATAAGTGAAGCTTGTATGATAGACAGACACACGGGAGGGTGGGTCAATTCACTTTTTTTTTTTTTTTTTATAATGGTCAAGCTTGTACACGTGTAACACTGTTTCAATTTTAACTCAAATTCAGGTATTAAGTAAATACCCTATCTTATTTCAGTAATTGCATAGAATTAGTGTGCTCTTTTCTTAACTGAAGATTTCCAAAATGTAATAAATTATTAATACAACCATGAATCAAACCGAGACCTAAGGAGCAATGGCGTGGTGTGGAAACAGCGAATGGTCTTGTAGTTTTTTATATTATGATTTTAGAGGAAATGATAATTTTCCTAAAGTGGAACAGTCGTGTGTATTCAACTTTACAGGTAACTTGACCAGTAAACAGGACTTGAACATTTTAGGAATGTTAGAATTCACAATCACATATGAGCATGCTTTATGTAACTATTTCTTGGTTTTTTTTTTACTTTTGCCATCTTATTCAGATAGTATATGTTAACAAAAATTGGATTTTCTGAACTGCTGAATAAGACGTGTGGATATTATTCATATTATTAAATGTGGCAAAAGTTCAGTATGAAAAATAATATACAATTGAACTAAGAAAGATTAATGAACACCTAACATATTCTTGATCTCAGGAGCATTAAGAACATATGATAGAAGGAAGATAGACAAAAAGAATAATCAGAGAAGGGTAGGGAAGAAACAGAATAACATAGAGAGAAGAATTTCATGGAGAATTTCATACAACACTATATGCACCCTCCAATACAAAATCCTTGAATAAAATATGTTTTGTTTATTTTGCTTCGGTCCCTATCTTTCAGATCACTCTCCACGTGGCTATTTTACATAACTAACTTTTCCTCCTCGTTCAGTTCAACATTATTTTGTGTGCATGTTACAATATTCCAGCCACTGAAAGCAACCTTGTCCTCAAGGCTGAACTTAGTAAAGTTTTCTTTAATCTATTTAACATCCTCCCAAGTAGTAGATGAAGAATCTGAATTCCATTGAATTAAAACTTGAGAAATTAACTGTGATTGTCTTGTTATGGTATGGGATTCCAAAAAACTTGCAATGGTTCAACTGAAGGACCGAATCTTGTGGTGGTTAGAGGCAATGGTATGTATTGTTGTGAAGTGCTCCCTACGAATTTCTTGAGCTAGGAAATGTGAAAAATAGGATGAATTCTGGCAATATCAGGAAGCTTAAGCCTGTAGGTGTAGGAATGATCAAATTCTCAAATATAATAAAGTAACTTTCACCTATTCAAGTATTTAAACATTTGAAGAAATTGTTTCAACACCTAATATTGAGAAGAAAAAAGTGAATCCAGCTGATATTAACGACTCTGAGGATGCTACTCGTGTTAAACCCAGAAGTAGTTGCGTTTTATAGGAAATGTATTAGTAAGTTACACACCAAATAATTAAATTAATGTTTGGTACCTCATAGCTGAAAGATGGGTCATACATAACTGAAGGAAATATCCTCCTCTGAAGTAAATAACTTATGTGTTTAAGTTTTTTTCTCCAAAATTAAAGAAATTGTTTTGTTACTTTATATTCAATGTAATTTTAAATAAGTTATTTACTATACCACTTTCAGTTTTTTTTTTTTTTTAAACAAACAATTTTCAATGTTTAATAAATTT
>Ga0209489_106102_pt1 | contig 19825 bp, 11 predicted proteins | sample SiratrowhiteBW_FD_187527 | JGI IMG/M metagenome (GOLD analysis project Ga0209489, IMG submission 187527) | Root nodule microbial communities of legume samples collected from California, USA - Siratro white BW (SPAdes) (version 2) | ecosystem: Host-associated > Plants > Roots > Nodule | place...
AAAAAAGAAAAAAAAAAAAAAAAAAAAAAAAGATTGCAAAAGAAAAACGAACAATTTGTACAAAATAAAATGTTCTTTTATTATTTAATTGTATAAAAAAGTAAGAAAAAGAATTTATATAGAAAGAGATTTACCACCAAGAGAATATAAGTTGTTCATATAACATAACATAACACCAACAATTAAATTAAAATCTTAGATGTCCATAAATTTCTTTTATATGCTACTTAACTTTTTTATTTTTATTTAAAGCTAAATTTTAAATTCATACTTAAAATATTAAGATATAAAGTAATAAAGCTATGAGAATTAATCTTTAGTAAAAGGATGAAAATGTTAAAAGACATGTTTTAAGTATACATAACACTATAAGATATAGATCTCGCTAACCAGTATTTTAAAAATAGTAATTAATAAATTTAAAATATTAAAACTCCATAAAACTTATTAAAAAAATTGTAATTTTACATATCTTAAATATACTGTTAACATGACTATAAAATATGAATATATAGCATAACAGAACTTAAGAAAATAAACAGGTTTCCATATGGTTTCCTAGGTTTTAACCTACCTAATCCTGGCTGCTGGAGCTGCATCAATGGAGATATTGTACCTGGCTGAGAAGGGAAACCCTGCAACAACATGGAGCTCAGCTTGCAGGGCTTTTGGTCCATTTTGTCACAAGATTACTGCATCAATAGCTATAACATTTGTTGTTGTTATTTGCTATGTCGTGCTTTCTCTCATTTCTTCCTACAAGTTATTCACCAAGTATGATGTACCAGATGTGAGCAACACTTCTAAGGGTGTTCACATTGATGCTTTTCATGGCTAATCCAACCCTTTGTGCGTGTGATATGAGTGTTAGTGTGGACTCAGTAAGACATGTTTATACTCTTTACTGTACTGTGATTTTCTTTCTGCGATTCTCCAAAGTAGTGATATGTAATTCAAATAAAACTGTCCTTAGTGCACTGTTTGCCTCTCACAAAATCAAATTAACCGTAATGTCTATTATAGATAATAAGAAACTGTTATTATCTAATATAAACTAATTTTATGTTCAATTTAATATAAAAATATTTTAATGGTTTGATATGAGATAGTTTTAATTAAAGAATTATACTAAAATAAATTTCTAGTAATTACTAAATAATTACATTCAAACATTCTCGTTATGTAATACCTTATCACCGTGTTTTTTTTTTTTTTTTTTTATATCGTGATTAGAGAAATTTGATATATTACGACACAAATAACTTTCTTTCTTGGAGTGTATATACAATTTGAAAATTAATAAATAATAAATATATAAATATTTTAATTATACATAATTAAATTAGATAAGATTATACAAACAAATACCTTCCAATTATATTCTACTCCATTATAAGAACATTTTTTTTCTCACTACTTTCCCTTTCTTTTCCTATAAATATGAACAATAAAAAACAATTTCTTCCTCTCTCTGTTTTTATCTTTACTTGTTAAAAATAACACCCAATTAAGTAAAAAAGTAAATATTAGTTTAGTCTTTAAATGTGAAACAGTATAAATTTAGTTTTTGAAAGAAAGAAATAGTTATTTTAATTTTTCAATAAAATTGTGATACTGTTAAGTTTGGTCAAATTATTGTATTATCATAATAAATTAAAAATTATTTTGTTATTAAATTATTATTATATAAGGTTGATTTAAATTTTAACATATTCAAAAACTAAATTAAAATTTTTACCTTCAAAATATTGAACTATCGGTATCTCAGACGTTGGATTATGGTTGGCCAGCCATAAATAAGAAGCCCGCAGAAGTTTTCATTCTACTTCAAAAATATATTATAGTTCAGAAAAAACACAAGAGGAAAAAAAAAAAAAAAATAAAAAACCAAAAAAAAAAAAAAGTCTAAAATACAATTAAAAAAACATGGATTAATGAAATAGTTACAACAGAAAATAGTCAATACACTCAAAGTAATGGTTTTAACACTGTTATACAATTCTAATTACAAGCTGTATTTATGTTAATCCAAACACTATCATGCTCATCTTAGTTTGTACCTACCTTCGTCACATTTAGACACTTCCAACTGCCTTTCAATGTTATTCCTACAATCAACTACCATCCAAATTTGACAGTTAACAGTTTGCTTGCATGCGGTCGATGTCTCATTTTAACCTTGCAAATATGGGTTGCACTTCCAATCTTTGTTTTCAAAACTGGACCAGCCAATTCGAATGATCTAACCAGGACTTGATCTGGTCGCCAGTCAGTTAATTCTAAAAAAAAAAAAAAAAAAAAAAAAAAAAAAAAAAAAAAAAAAAAAAAAAAAAAAAAAAAAAAAAAAAAAAAAAAAAAACTCTTCCCAAGATCAGTTCAAATCGCTTAATACCAGTCCACAACCAGAGCAGAAAACCAGATTGCACCGGCATTTAAAAAAAATTCATAATGTAAAGTTTAATGTAAAATATTTATAAGATTAAAAAAGCACATTAAAAAATTATGCATTGATATAAATTACTTTAACAGTTATTAATTTTTTATCTTATAAAACATATAATTTAGTTATTTTTAGTAATTTACAATTTCTGTACCTAGGTTTCTTAGAATTTTATATTATTTTATTACTTAAAATATTATATAAAATAAAAATATTAATTTAATTCCACTAGTTCAACTACCGTTTAACCAATGCAGTGCTCGTACTATTTCAATTACTCATTCGATTCAAAACCATTCCTTCCAGCTGACAGAAGCTAAAATATGTCATTTGCTAAGCACTAAGAAGTGTAATTTGGACCCAGCGGTAGCAAAGGGACCTTATTTTCCAAGTTAAACCCAACATATAATATTTAGCAAAGCATGTGCCAAACAATCTAATTTATAGTTGGCAATAGGGACCACATTATGCACAAAAAGAAAACTGTGGAACTAAATTCAAAAAATTGGACAGGCAGGGTCTGATAGATTTGATGTCTCCAACAATTTGACGATGAAGACTTGATGGAGTTGGCTTCAACCTTGATGCAGATTTGATGATTTTATTGTTCGAGTCTTGTTGAATTATAATTCTTAGGTTTAAGGTTTGTTTGAGCGAGGGTGTGATGTTTGACATTCATATATTGTGTGCTAAAATTCTTTTCAAGAATTTTTACATGATTTCACTTGGTTTAAATGAAAGTCAAGAACTTTTAATCTAATTGAAATTTGATTTAAGCTGATGAAATATACATTGCTCAGTTTCAATGGATTGAAACTCATTTTAAAATTCTTTTCAAACTCAATTCACAATGTTTCAATGGAAAGAAACGGATTTTCAAATAGTTGAAATATCAGTTAAGCCAAATTGATTTCTATCTTTTCTCTTCAAATAGAAAACTCAAGATAGTTTTCCTAATAACGTTTTTACAAATTGAACAGAAGACTTTGTTATTGAAGAACTTTCTTGGAGCTCTCATTTTGAAAAATCTTTCTAAAGATCAAGCTTTAAGTGTAGCATCTCATTCTTGTTGCGAATCACTAAGCATTGCTTCTAGAGGGAGTTTTTCTTGAACTTCATTGTCCAGGTGATTTTGTTCCAAATTTGTTTCACAAGTGTGGTATGATATTGTAGGATTGAAGATCAAGTGTAAAGTGTTGTTCTTGTTTCTCATGTAAAGTATCAGTAAAAACTTGAAGTTAGTGGACTGGCTTAATTAGGTGATTATACAATTGAATGTAGTCTTCTTTGGGAAGTGAACCTTTATAAATTTCTTCATTTTTCTCCTTGACCTCCAACTCTTTCAACTTTGAGCATTTGAATTTTATTGTTTGTACATCTTGGATATAAAGAAATTGATAATACATCTCAAAGATCTTGATCAAGACTTTCCTCTGAGTTAATTGATTCAAAGAAAAATCTGAATTTAGTTTTGTTCATGAGAAAGAATTAAGTTTTTAAAGTTCAATTCATCCCTCTTGAAATCAACCTATTTTTCTAACAGTGTTTAAATAAACATAATGAGAAATGTAGTGAAGAGAATATAGCGGGTGAAGAGAAAACATACCATCCTGTTAGGGCTCTTAATTCCTTGGTCCGCTTCACAGGCATTGAGAAATGGCTAATCTCAATGCAATGTAATTCAGGTGACGTTGTTTTTGAATTTTGCTGGGTAAGCTTCTTCCACCAATTTTGCTCTTCGGTCTCAATACTGTCTCTTACAACAATGGATTTGCTCTCAAGAATACACAGGTCGAAACGATCCTCATACATTGACACTACTGTGTCCATGTTGTGGCACAACCACTGATTCAAAGCTACCTGATAACAAGAATATCACCGAAAGTCTTGGTGAAATTCCATACAAAATTTAAAATAAATAATAAATGCATGCCAGAAATAGGTAAATCTCACAATACATTTGACTCTCCACTTTATCGGGTTTGGGGTGCCAAAAAAGAGTTTAGTAATAAATGAATCACCAAAAGCTAGTTAAAATGTATAATTTTATCAGACATTAATTTTTTAAAAGTAATGCAAGAAATACACATTTTGTGTCGATAAAGAATTATTTTAATAAACTTTGTCATTATCTACTTATCTATCTCACACACAACGTATATCATGTAATAAATTTCAGGCTAAAAAATTCGTGATTTAAAGATATATATTTTGGTTGGTAGGATAAGCAAGAATACATTATTTTTTTTCATGTGAAGTTAACCATGACTAAATAAGCAGATATAAACTGTCCATATTACCTGTTCTCTCCCCATACTATTCCATATCAGGAAAACATAAGTTACGGGAATATCAAAATAAAACAGGGATAATATCAGGAAAACATAAGTTAAGAGAATATCAAAATAGAACAGGGACAATTTCATTTCGATTGATTTTACGAAAGAATTTTGCTATAACTCCAAAGCACATTCTTCAACAAAAATGGAAAAATTTATTTTAAGTGAATAATTACTTTATACAGAGGAGCTGAGGAACCATAATGAAAACTTCTCTCAGAAAAGTATACACATTCAGTTCTTACAACTCATTGTGGGCAGCCAATGACCAACATGGGCAAAAAACAGAAACAAGATCCACAGGCTTCAAATTTGAAAACTACATTAAGTACCTCGTTACGTAGCTTTTGGAGTTCTCTGGTGGATAAAGCACATAATGACATATCCAAGCTATTGGTTTTACTTGACACATCACTATCAACCGAATTGAACTCCAGATATATGCTCGCAACCCCATCTGCTAGAGCTACCACTAAGTCTTCTAAAATTGAAATCCCATGCACAGCAAATATACACGAATCATAATAGCAATCCTCCCTGATAATAGATGGATGACCGGTGAGTCTCTTAAATCAGAAGATTAATTTTAAGAAAGGGAATAAACATTCAAATTCGTCCTTCAAAGTTACACATCAGCACAGTAGTCTGCCAAAGATTTTTATTCTAAAGTAGTCCTTCCTCAAAGTTACAAAATAGTGACCATACGTGTCCTTTTGTGTCACCGTTTTAGTCCACTTAAAGACAAACTTGGTCGATTTAAATTTGAGGGACTAGCTTGGATTATAAATCTTTGACAGACTTATGAGCTGAAACACGCATAACTTAGGAGGACTAACTTGAAGGTTTGCTCTACAACAATATAATTTCAAAAAATTACAGTGGATTAAAAAAAAATGGCATAGCCATGGACACAAAATATGCCAATATGGACACTAATCATTGATCTAAAACAGATTTCCTGAGTATACAAGGCCAGATATGTAGATCCTGAATTTAGAAATCAGAATGCACATGAAAACAATGAATAAAAAAATGGATAATAAGGTTGGTTTTACCTGGGAGAACCAAAAGTAAGATACCAAAGTAATTCTGAATATAGATCTTTCTTGCCAGACCTTGCAATGCTCTCAACAACAGTGCAATCTCCTTTCACTTTTTCAAGTATCATAGATGCAAGTTCCTAACAACAACGTCAAACCATAGTTTCACTATCTGTGTGATCGAAGAAAATAGGAAGGATAGAGGCATTTGTCTGAAACCCAAAAGAATCAACCCCCAAGTTGGACAGAAAGTGGGCAGAAGAGAGCCCTAATTTTCACTTTTTTTCTGTTTTATTATTTAAAAACTTAATAACTTATATTGTATTACAAGTTTTAATAATAAATAATTCGTGTTAGGAAAAAGATAATAAAGTTCAAAGTTTTTGGATTAAATTTATTTCTTAAATCAGTATAAAAATATCATATAATTTTATTTATTTATTTCCACTCTCTTCTACTCATCCAAACAAGAGAAATTTATCCACTTCTTTCTTTTGTATTTCTGTCCGCCCAAACCCAATGTCTCTTCTATTTTTTTCATTTCTGTCCCACTTATTTCTCTCTTGTGTTATTCCTGATCCAAACAAAGCATAAAAGTAGAAGCTCCTCCGGTTAGCTTCAAAGATGTTGTACCTTTTGCTCTTCTATTCATTAAGGTAAAAAAAAAAATTATCTAGAATTGTAATTGACCTACCTTCTCCTTTCAAGGAAAATACAAGCCTAATGACGGTTGGGTCAAACACTCCCTAAATGAAACAAATTGTTCCATCTTCCCTTCAAATCTTGTGCCCTCTTCAGATATCCATTCTTACATAGAATTCAGCTCTTCTAAGCGTCCTTTATGTGTGGAGTTATACTCCTTGATTGCAAAATCAATGCAATATTTTATCTTGAGAATTGCTATATACATGCGCATGTGTAATTCTGCAATCTCAATTGATAATTTTCTAATCAATGATTATAATTCTACACTTTTTCTCCATTTAAAGTAAACTCCTGACTTTGGGAAAGCCGAATTGGCCTATGTGATATATTTTATGGAATCTTATTCAAAACCTGAAATTAGAACATTGTCGAAATAGCATTTATCTAATAATTTAATTACTTAATCGTCTTATGTTTTATATTTCTGTGGAATATATCCTCCCACCCGCACCCTTATTGTACTTTTAGAGTTTTAGTTGTAGGCATATATATGCAACCTAGACTTCATTCCAATGCACTAGCTGTAACGAAAAAAGTTAAGTATTGAGTGATATTATATTTTCAATAAATACCTTGTCAGTATTTCCCTTTAGAAGGAAAAATTCCTTTTCCAGCCACGCAGCACAGATAGGGTGACAGGACCTCTGAATTATTTCCGAAAACCTTCCAGACAGACCATCCATACCTGCAGCTCTGGAAATGCTTATGATATTGTTTACCTGCAAAACAATTTGAAACAACTAATAAGAGCACTAAAATAATTAAAAAAAAAAAAAGAAAAAGCATACACCTACTTAATCATTTAGGCATGTTAATTTTGTTCATAAAAATATTACAAAGGGAAAAATTAGCAGTAAATTGTACAGAGAAGCAAACTTTGGGAGTATTATTTTTAATTTCGAGACAACATATGGTAGTCAAGTTTTGTAGGTAAGTTAAAAATTGAGAATTCATCTATGTATTAGAATGAAGCAACTGATGTACTAAATGAGTTATTTGGATATTAGTAAACATAGTTATATAGCATTCATTAAGATTTCATTCAAATAAACATGTATAGAAGAAAGATATTCCCCAATATATTAATCTTATTCAGACATTTGAACACGAGCTCAATAAAAAGGTACGGTATCCAGGACACGTTTAGAAAACACATTTCAAACATTAATTAGAACAGATCTAAGGGTCACTCCAATTTGTCAAAATTCTATATTATACCAAAATAACATAATATAGCATATGACAACATTGAAGAAAATAAAGACAATTCCTACCTCTTCTTCAACTTGCTGAAAAGCAGCCCAAAGCAACCTTAACTTTGGACCCCTAGCAACAGCACTTAAACTCAAGGGTTTCTTGGCAGATTGAAGGATGATGTCTCCAGAATAAGCCTTGTCCTCCAAGGCATTTAGAGAATTCAAAATTTTTCCTCTCACCACATTTAATACATACTTTGACTCAAGTCCATAATTTTGCTTTGCTGAACTGCAAAAGACACAAAAGCTCTCGTGTAGTTAGAGAAATAGACTATAGTTCTTTCTAAACACACCAGACAAAATTTTCATCAATTTAAACTGATAAAAACAATTCAACCTTGACATCTTGGTGTGCTTACCCTTACCTACCAGAAATGTCTGAGCTTTCAGGAAAAACATTTTTATCAGAATTAGTCTTTTGATAACTACCACGAGATCTCTCAACAGGAATTACTCCAGCCATATAAGTAAGAAATATGCTGCCCATCAAAAGCATCTGGTCAACAACTGGAACCAAATCAGAGGTTGCACCATCAAAGTCAACCAAAGCCCCTAAACCAATGCACTTTAACGGAAGTTCCCGAGTACGTGTAGTGAATTTCAAATCGGTGGCCCCAAACACATTTCTGGAACACTTTCTGAACAAGAGAAATAAATATTAAAAGGTCAGACTGCCAAATTCAAAATTGCTGGCATGAAAAGCAACAAGATCACTGTTTATTGCATTATTGAGAAAGTGATCCTTCCAACCAATCAACATTACATATAACTAAAAACAGAGTGAATTATCAGAACCATCTATGTGGAATGTATTTAGAATCTACTAAAGGCAAAAACCATGTACGAAAGGAAATCCGGGTTTCTATGAAACGCACTATAACTTTCTATCCACACTACGAAGTCGAATTCGAACTTTAGGAATTAACTTTTAAATGTCTAAAAATGTGCTAGTTAAGAATTACGACAAGCTGATTTTCAGAATTCTCATTAATGTGCCTCCTTCAAGTGCTGGAGAGAGGAAATAGAAGCTTGAAAGCTAATCACACATGTAAGGAGAAAAAAAAAAGTATGATTGAAAGGAATGAAACCTTTGAACAGTCTTGAGATTTGTAATCTGACCCGAGAAGCCTCTCCCCGTAACTAGCCTTCTCTGAGTATTATTCAGCTTAACGCAGAATGCGGAAGCCACACATTCCGCCATTGATAGAAACGTTATCGCTCCACACTCAACACATTGCACTGCCCTACACGCGTATTTGATCAACCTGAACCCCAAAAAAAACCAGAAAATACGAAAAAAAAAACAGTCAAAAATAGAAACCAAACAACCATAAACTGAAGAACAATTCAATATTGAAATGGTAAACTAGGATGAATTACCCCTGACAGGCACACTAGTAAATTTAACAGCGAGAAAGTAACAAAAGGAGACATTCGCATTCTAAGTGTGAAACAATTACAACCACTTCACGAGCCTCAAGAATCCTAATCAATAACGCGTAATCCACTAATCGTAACAGTGGCGGTGAAACAAAATTGAGGTTCGTTGCAATCATAGTAGGAAAAGAGAAGGCAAAATTGAAAGGAGAACGAAAGAATGCAAGTGAGAGAGCGAAGAGTGAAGGTAACGAAGTCAGAGATTGGCGGGGAAAGGGAGCACGTAGGTTTGGAAATTGATGAGATGAGGATTGGATTTGTGCGTACCTGATTCGTTTGTTCTCGGAGACTGTTTTCAGAGTACAGTGAAATGGTGGGTAACTAACGGCCAGATTAGGGCTTTAAACCTTCCAAAACGTGGGATGCGGGTTTGTTTCGTAGTTGTAAGAACCGCACCGGGTAAGGATTCCACACTCTTGGAAGAATTTGACACCTCTACTAAGATCATATTGGTATCGCTTTGTTGTAAGAATTTCCTATCCATTCGATATTTTAGGATGTGTTAATTTAATTTTTATGAGTTTTATACTCTCACATTGTCTTTAAAATATTTTGTAATTTTTGCTTTAATTTATGAGTTTTATTTGATTTTCAATATAAATATATAATTTTAAGATAAAAATATTTTTTACTATTGAGTTTTATGTTTTATATCATGTTAATATATTTTAATAGATTATGTGTGTTATAGTTAATTTCTTTAATTTAAGAAAACTTTTTTTATAAGAAAGAGTTCAACAAATTCGTTTAACAAATTTTTAATAAAATTTATCTAAAATATAATTAAATAAAAATAAAATATATAGAAGAATGGGTGTGAAATTCTTTATAATTGGAATAAAACATAGTTTTTTTTTTTTGTTAGTAATGGTATTAGAATGTGAAAATGATATAAAGTACTTCGAAAACTGTAAAAAAAAATTTGAAAAACTTTTTTTTGAAAAACTTGTTACAAACGTGAAAAATATGTTAATTTTAAAGTTAAGTTCAATGTACTTCAAATTATTTTGATTAACTGTTTTAACAAATAAGGTATAAATTGTTGTAGGTGTTTAATCTAATAAATATAAACATTATTTTAACATCAGATCATGATAAACATAAGTGTTTTGTCTAGTAATCAAATACAAATTATATATTTGTTCTTTTTATTTCATTTATCAGCAAAAACCTTAATGAGATTATAATGAACACAATTTCAAAACTAACATTCTTCCAAAATATTATTTAGGTTTATTTCTGTGTGTAAAGAATGTTTTTATCTTAAGTTAAGCTAGAAGATTTCAAAAGCACACGACTACATCAAAGATCTCTTGAAAGACTTGTTAAAAGTTAACTCCATGCTATCAACCATCCTACACGTGTTCTTTGTCAACTCTAAAAAGGTTATCTGTCTTGTACGGTCTTATGCTTTCGTCTAGTTTGGACAAAAAGAAAAACACTCTTAATAAGACCTGATTATCCCTACCAGCTTTTGGATGTGGCTTAAAAAGGAGAACTTCATTTAAAGATGCATGTCTTGCATTCAATGCTTCTCCAAACTTTAACCAGGAGAGACAAAAGAAGAAGAAAACTTTTCTAAAGACTTCACAATATCTACAAATGATGTGCAACAATTCTTTTCTTCTCAAACTCTATTTAAAGAATATCTTTTTGAAAGAGGAAGGTTGACGAAATTCTTGTTACAAGAATGTGCATAAGAATTTAAGCTTTCAAGTCTTGTAGTTGTGAGAAAGAACATTGTTCGTGTTCATTGGCAATTTAGAAAAGTGATAATCTTTGTATACCTTGTAAGATGTTCATCATCTCCCGTAAGTAAAGGTGTCACAAAGGTACTATTTAAATGTTAAGAGTTTTGTGTCTATGTAAGATTTGAAGTTAGTTGGTTTAAAGTCTCACAATTGTCATGTGTTGATGTAACAACTTTTGCATGTGGCTATTTGTACTCAATTGTGTTTGTTTTCAATGTCATTTACAGGAAAGTAATTGACCCTCAAAAGTTAGAAAATGAAATATCAATGCAACAACTATAATAACTATTTCTGTTCTACAACCACCAAAATAATGAGTTACATTATATATAGAAGTCAATTGAAAATGTACTTATGTAAGAACAATTAAAACATACATATAAACTTGAAAATGTACTCATGTAAGAACAATTAAAACATACATATAAACCTACCAATTATCATTTTAAAAAAAATTTGCAATTTAGAGAGCTTTTCGGGCACATGCTAATTCTTGAAGCATTTCAAGTTTCTTTCGACGACTTGAGGAATATTTTAAACCAATTTTCATGCTGTAAACTATCATGGTCTGTAAAGATCTTGAATGTTTCATTATATATTTTGCAAATTGCAGCTCAAATTTCCTCCTTGTATAATTGAATATACTGCACCTTTTAATTTCTGAAGTAATGCACTGAAGAACAAATTGTGGACAAATCCAACTTGTGCAAAAGTATGGTTCTGCAAGCATATGAACCATAACAATTTCAAGTTTTGGACAATGGTTGAGCATTTCAATCACCAAGTGCCATTGAATATTCAATCTAAGGTGTGGAGCTCCAAATGAATCAAATTTCTAAATATATGAGAACTCGGTTCCTTGAGCTGCAATAGTTGTAAACACAATACATTATAATATTGACAAAGTTTTATAAAACGAAGAAAAATGATAAAAACACACACTTTTCAAGACTAAAATTTTGTTATTTGAGATTTGTGTCAATTCCACAAAATATCTGCTTTATACCCTATTTGGTGTATGTCATTTCCAAACTAAAATGTCCCACATGAAAAAGAGTGTATGTCATATAAGAGTGACATGATATATAGGTAGGATGCTATATTTAGTGGATCTCATTCCCAAATGAATGAGATTTACATGAAAATCAACAAATGAGATTTACATGAAAATCAACAAATGAAATTTACATGAAAATCAACAAATGAAAGTGTATGACAAAAAAAGGAAGATATTGTATATTATTAACCATTGAGTATTTATTTTCTCATTAAATTTCATATCCTATGGTGATTGATAAACATAAGAATAAATATAAAGCATGTATCATATAATAAATTAGAATTTTCAGAATTTGAAAAACAATAGCAAATTAAGGGTTTTATTTACTTTCCATTCATATCATGAAGAAGAATCTCAAGTGCTCCACATTAGACACCACCTTTAGAGAAAACTCAAAATCATAATCAAGTTTAAGGTTTGCCTTCGTCAATTTGGGTATGAAACTCTACACCTTCTAATTTATTATTGAAGAATATATGATGTGCTCGAAAATTCTCCAAATTAGGACACCCATGGAGAACATCTGCAAGATATTGAGACTTTGATATAAAAAGAAAATCCAAATGTAGAGTTTTCAGAGCGGACAAATGGACCTTCACAAAGACAACTATAGATAATCGATACAACTTGAAAACCACAAGTATTTTGCTATTCCAAATAATGTGTGGAACCTCAAATGCATGAGGAATCTCGATGTAGAGTTGCTCAATGCCGCTTTGAACAATGATTCTTACCCATTTCTTAAAGAGAGAGTAAGGGAATTCATTACCATAATTACATACGCGGGGTAAGATGGAAGCGTGTAATTGTGAGGGGTTGTTGCATGTGACGCTTTAAGGGTTCCAGAAGAAAATTTGAAAAAATGAGGAGTAGGATATGTCCTTTTGGATAAAAGTTTGATCGTCAAGGTCAATAATTGTTAAAAAGAGCCACAATGTTTGCTACCTCTTGGACAGAAGGCTTGTGGCAAAGGAATCATGAGTAGAGAGAAAAGAAAGAATGTGACACAAGATTTCATCACGAAATGCACTGATCCTGTCCTGGTTTCCATTCAACCATTACTTAGAGGATTTCATCAGTGTGACTACTTTTTATTTTGAGTACCCAATTTTTTTTTACAAATTGTGATTTAATTAAATGTTAAGTACCTCTAAATTTTGATATTTTTAATTTAGTTCTTATTAAAGATTTTCATTTCATTGAGTGTTAAATTTTTTTTGTTTAAGTACCATGTCTTTTGTCTTTTGTTTTTTGCTTTTAAGAGGATAATGTGACTATTACTTTCGTAATCTTTCAATCTAAAGCTCACTAATTAACTGGCTTCTTTCTTCACTAATGTCTTTCTACACACCTATCAACTCATAATGTAGAAAGGTTAGAAGATTGTGATTTAAAAAAGATCAAGTTAAAAGAAGAAAAAAAATCTAAGTTTGAAAGTTTTAAATATGAACGTAATAACTTTGAAGAATACAACACAATTTTAAGGTTGTCCCTAATTATTCTTCTACTTTAAGATATTTTTGAAAATTCAAAATTGTGAATTTTTTGTAGGCTGCAAGCCGTGAAAGTTCTTTGTAATCACTCCAAAAAAATTGTAATCTTTTTATAGTCAAAATCTATCGGTAAGTTCTAAATTCCATTTGTAATATGCCTTTTCTGATGGAGTTTTTATGGAAAAAAATTATCTTATTGTAGGTAAATACTAACAATGGATTATTGATGGATATATATGAGTGGGGAAACATTATTGGTAATTGCAAATGAAAATATCTGTCAAAAAACATCATGATATATCAATATTATTACACACAAACACAAATCAATCAATAATATTTGAATACATACAACTGATATTTTCACGTAAGTACTAAACATTTTATGAAATTGTTTGTGAGTAATTTGATTTTTTATATAAAGATGTCTTCTTTCTATAAGTTTTGTTATATTATTAATTAAACAATACATGTAGTACTAAGATTCTTCCATATAGTTTCAAGTGATGCATGGTGGATCTAATCTAATAAATTTTAATTAATAATTATAAATTAAATAACTAAATTCATGTTAGATGTAATGAAATGAAAAATTATCAAACAACCATAAACTAAGCAAATAAACTTCAGCTAACACTAAAAGAAAATTATATATTATTGTTAATAACGATGAAAATCTGTTAGTAATATGTTCATCATACCAACAGACACATGCATCAATAAATCATTTCAAATTAAAATACAACTTTCAATGAATTTAATCATCAATAACAACTGAACATCTATAAACATCAGTACCGATGGATATATATTTTATGGTAATAGCTTAATATATAAAAATTAACACTTGACAAATTTATATCCATCAATAATACACAAATATACTTAAACAAAAAATTTGACACTGAATTTATCGAAAAAAAATTCATTGAAAAGTTTATTTTACCATAACATATTTTATTTGTGTTAAGCTTATCCCAATACCTACTTTATTTAAAATGAAACAAAATCTATGTTGTAGTAAGCTTGATCGAAATATTATAAATTAATCCATGTTGGATCAAACTTAATCAATTATGATTAACAAGTATAAATTAGAAGAGAAATTTTTTTTATTACAAGTAATGTGATTTGTGGCACCTGAGTCTAGAACCCAAAGACTAAGAGAATTGGAATGAGTGATGCCAGCAAAAGATATACCTATATGTATTGTATGTGCAACAGAAGTAGTGGGACTAGAGTTTTGATGATTCTCATATCATTTAAGAAATTCATTGAAGGCAGCGGAAGAACCCATAGATGAAGTGAGAGAAACCACCTTAAAACTCTGGTTAATCCATCTTGGTCTATGTTGTAGTAAGCTTGATCGAAATATTATAAACTAATCCATGTTGGATCAAATTTAATCAATTATGATTAACAAGTATAAATTAGAAGAGAAAAAAATGTTATTACTAGTAATGTGATTTGTGGCACCTGAGTCTAAACCCTAAAGACCAACAGAATTGGAATGAACGATGCCAACAAAAGATGTACCTGTATGTGTTGTATGTGCAATAGAAGCACTGGAACAAGAATTTTGATGATACTCATACAATTTAAAAAATTCATTGAAGGAAGCGGAAGAGGTCATAGATGAAGTGAGACAAACCACCTTAAAAGAGGGAAAAAAATTATAAAAATCAAACTAACTCTAATCAAGAAGAGCAGCGGTGGACAACAACGGAGTAGGGCAATAGAACAGTGTACAAGAGTAGTGGAGACAACTGCGAGAAAGCAGCGATGAACAGTGGGTTCACCAAAAAATCTTAACTTAACCCTAGGCTCTTGATACCATGTTAAAATAAAGGAGAAAATAATTATCAATTAATCTCCCTTGTGTAAAATACACACATAGGGGTTGTTTATTCATAGATAAAAATAGTAATAGACTAATAGAAAATATGGGCTAAGTCCTTTATATTCAACATTTCTTAAAACATCCATTGCATATTTCTTTTTATCATGTCATAGTTGGAAAAAGAAGATGAGAGAAAATTTAACTCATGTTCTTCTTCACCAATGCATTACATGTATTTTCTTTTTTCTCATTTAGTCTTGATTTTTTTAAGGTTAGAAATTATAAAGTTGTGTGTTTTAACTGATAAAAAAATGGAAATTAATACAATATAGGATTAAGAAGGAATCTAGTTTAGAGTTTCTGAAGAAAAATTTACCCATAAGAGCAAAGAAAATAATATTGATTCAATTTTGTTGTATGACTCGGATTACTCTAATTTAGGCCCATGTTAATTTCATGGGATCGCTCATGAATACTCGTTCGCTCCAATCAGGGGCAGGTCTTAAAATGAATATAAAATAAATGAAAATAATTGACACATGAGGAATTGTTTGTTAATAAAATTTATCTTATTGCAAAAAATAAAATATGGGATGTTAAGCTCTTCCATGATTCAATGTTTTAATAAGGGGTAAAAGTTGATATTTTCTATTAAAACATATGTATGCATGTCGCTTGAAATCTTTTAGCCTTTCTTCATTCCCAAAATGAAAGGATTTTGCCCTAATAGGTGTCACCATGGTCCGAAATATCAAAATAAGAATATCATTGGGGCAAAAATGATTGGTTCTCTCAGCTGGTTTGGTGGTTGATCCAAATTCTATCATGGCAAATAAAATAATTTAAAAAATTAATAAAGTCCGTTAGACTGAAAATCTGCAAAAGCAGTGTAAGCAAAAGAAAAGACAAGAAAAATATAAAAAAATGGCATGTCTCGCAAGTTATCGAATTTTGTTTCCAAGTTAGTCTTTCTAGAAATAAAACAATCATGATTCGAAATTATATATGGTCATGTTTCTTTATCATAAAAAGTAAAAGTATATGAATCCCTTGCACCTTTTTTGAGCCAAAAATAAATATTTCCTTTCAAAATACCCCTAAACAAGGATCATCACTTCATTAAAAGTCAACTCAAAGTGTACGTCAAGAATTTCAAAGAGTCAAATGACATCAATCAAGGAATGAAATGATTGTAGAGAAAAATGTTATCACAAAATGATGGAAAAAGAGAGGAAAAATGAAAAAAAAAGAAAAATATAGGAATGTTTATGAAGGAAAATCCTAACGGTATCCAATGTAATACTTGATGGATGATCATTGTTTCAAATATAATAAAAACCTACAAATATTTTTTAGTCTCCATATCTTTTTCTTCATACCTTTTAGCCCTTATACATCAAAGTTGGGGTAGTTTGTTAGCATGTGTACCTTGCATAGATTCTCCTTCAAAGGAGCATGCGAGTGATAACCTATCTGATGTTACGTCAACCTAGCTTCCCCCAAATAACATCAATCTACTCCCATACATCTTTTACATACCTATGAATTCAGGCACACATGCATCAAAGTAGTGTTTTGAGAGAAAAAGTCAACAATATCCCAATTTTAACATTAACTTCAAGATTGGTGACATCCCTCACTTTTAAGGGCAAAATAATGATATCAAATTTACATGAATTTCACAATTTCAAATGGAAAATTGATTTTGAATGTCAGCAGATCCCACATCGATTAGAGATGAGGCCTTTCAATAGTTTATAATATGGTTGTAAACCTCACTTTAAAAACTAGTTTTGTAAGATTGAGTTAGGCTTAAATTTCACTTCTTGATATAATTCTTAGGGATCAATTAAGACAAGATAGTTAAGAGTGACTTATACTCATGTTTGTTAAGAGTGAATTTATGTACTTGTTTGTAATATGTTTGTTATTAGAAAAACCACTTTAAGAGTTTTTAAAAGAGAATAAGATGCAACCTAAAATATGAAGTGAACTTGTATAAACATTTTGTGTCTTCCTTACCATATAGATTATTTACTTTTAGATAATCCACTCATCTATATGAAAAAGTATCACACTCTCTTAAATGTCATGTCTTTCTTACTATATAAATTATTTACTCTTAGACAATCCACTCATCTACATGAAAAAGTATTACACTCTCTTAATTTTAAATGTTGCCTTTTAAAGTTTGTCTATTACTTTATTATCTTTCACAATAATTATAATATGGAGATAAAATATATTTTTTTATTAGACACAACATATATGTGTGTTAAAAACTAAATTAAAAAAAATTGTGAGTACAATTGTACCCATAACGGATCATGTACATCCACTTTAATACTAACTACCTTTCAATAGAAAATTTTAAATATGAATTAAAACAGAGTCAAGACTAAATATGATCTTATTCTTAAAAATGAAACAATATTGAAATTGATTAAAATTTCACCATCTTCATTTTGACGTGGATTGATTACATTATCTTTCATTAAGCATATATATTTACAAAATCTCACTCTATTAAGCATTTGTTTACTAACAAACTTTCGATGCTTCATGCTAATGCATAATAAGTTTAATTATATATATATATATATATATTAGTCTTTTACCTAAGTTTGATAAAATTTATAAATTGATTCAGGAAATAGCCTTTTACAAAAGTTTAAAGAAAATGTCTTGACTTTTATCATTTTCCATTTCTCTTAGTATGATAATAAGTGAGTATAATAATATGATAGGTTTAGGTTCCTCAGGAATTTACCTGAGTTAGATAAATAAAAAATAAATAAATTCATCTTTTTTGAATATTGAAGTATTTTTTAACCAAGTGAAAATAAAGAAAAGAGAGTCAGACATGCTCCAAATTTAGTCTCTTACGTCTATCTTATATATATATATATATATATATATATATATATATGTATATAAATACTTATGTATATATAATTTCTCGAAAATACAAATTAATAATAGACAATACAATAGTAAATGAATAAAAAATTGATATATCTATTAAGGTTTATTAAAACTATATTATCTCTTTAACCTAATAAATCAAAACTTTTTTAAATAAGTCAGAGAAGAGAAGGTGCAGGGGAAGTACATTTACGTGTTTAATGACGTGTTTAGTATATAATATTATTGATATTAGAAGGAAAGAGTCTTGTGTTGTGGCTTCTTCTCTGTGACGTTTCCTTCTCCGGTTCCCAAATTTTGAAAAACCCACACACGCTTTTTCTCCCTCGCCTTAAATCCCTTGTTCTGCAATCCACCAATATTCAACTCCTTTCTCTCTCTCTCTCTTTCTTCTCTGAGTTGTTAATTTGTTTCCTTGATTGATCTGATGGCGAGGCAGCAATCGCTGATATACAGCTTCGTGGCGCGAGGCACGGTGATTCTGGCGGAGCACACCGACTTCGATGGAAACTTCTCGAAGGTAGCTTTGGACTGCCTTCTCAGGCTCCCTGCTTCCAACACCAAATTCACCTATACCGCCGATGCTCACACCTTCAACTACCTCACCGATAATGGATTCAGTAATCTCTCTTCCTCCAAAGCTTTTATTATTTTCAGCAGATTTTTCATATTTTTCTTCGGCTATGTTTCTTCGATTCACAATTTTAATTACTTTAATTTCTTCTAAGCATATAAACATGATCAATCTCAAATACGAGTTTAATTTTCACTAGATGTTGAAATTAATAAGTGTAAATCACCTTACATTTAATTTTAGCAATAGTTTGTGCAAGTTTTTATTCCTAGTTCATATAGTAACATGTTATTGAGAATATGTTTGGTAAACTTAACTTCCAAGTAATAAGATATTTTTTTATTTAAATTAATTGATTTAATAAGTATTAATTAAATTGATTTTTTACTTAATTTTAAATTTTTTTATTTCTAAACTATTATTATATTGATTTTTTTAATATTTTTATTGTGTATAATTTTCATATAATACTATAAAATGAGATTAATTATTTTAATTCGTAATATTAAAAACAATTTCATGGGAACGTTATATAAAAATAAAATTAATTCAAGAAATATTATAGATTATATAATAATTAATTGTCTATGTAAAATTAAAAATAAATATTAATAAATAAAAATAAAATAAGAAGAAGTATTAAAATATAAGAATTAATACTAAAAAAATTAAGTAAAGTAACTAATTTATAAGTTAGAATAAACTACTTTAAATATATCTTATTGAACATTATTGTGTTGATTAAACGCTAGTTAACTAGTCATTAATTTATTTATTTTATTAAATATATTTTTAATAATAATATAAAGGTCATATAAACTCAATGTATTAAAATAAATTAAAAAATTATCTTCTTCAAATTTGGGAGATTAACTTTCACATTTTATCATCACCTTAAACCAAAACAAAAGTAGTATGCTATCAATATATATATATATATATATATATATATATATATATATATA
>Ga0209489_106103_pt1 | contig 19819 bp, 17 predicted proteins | sample SiratrowhiteBW_FD_187527 | JGI IMG/M metagenome (GOLD analysis project Ga0209489, IMG submission 187527) | Root nodule microbial communities of legume samples collected from California, USA - Siratro white BW (SPAdes) (version 2) | ecosystem: Host-associated > Plants > Roots > Nodule | place...
CGTAGCCTCATATTTAAATATATCATTTTTTTTTTCTCAATTTAGATTTATAAGTTTCAGTAAAATTTTCAGTTTAGGGTTTCATTATATGTAATTTTTTCAAGGTTTTCAACTAGTTTTTTTTTTCAAATCTAGTCGTGATCTTAGGAATTATTTTAATTTCATTAAAATTAATTATTATAAATTAATTTTTAATTTATTTTTTAACCGAAGAAGAATGAAATGAATACATAATTTTTAATGAAAAATCCAAAAAATAACCAATTAGACAAGTACCACTAATTTAAAAAGTTTGCATTATTTTAGTTAGCCAAGTTCATTGGTTAAGACGAGAACACTTACAAGTCTATAAACAATTTTATTATATAATATCCGCCATCTTTCTATGTTTGTTATGATTTTAAATAGAAACTATTTTTTTTAAATTATTTGTCTGGTTTTAGTCATTTTTCTATTTTATTCATTTCTCTCCCTAATTTCGTAATTATAATGATTCTAGAAAAAAAAAAAAAAGTAGTAGTTTCTCATCCGGATTCACTTGTTTTTTTTCCTTCATATCCCGTTTCTTTCTAAGCTTATCGTTGTTCATATTTTGTCTCACCTGTCTGTATTTTTGTATTTAGTTAGTGATTAACAGATAGGACATTTTTATAAACTTAGTATGTATATTAATATCAATTTTTTATTAAATAATTGTAAGGTCTCCTACTCTTTAGGGCTTCCAAGGTCAGGCCCAAACTATGTCGGTTCAAGTTGCTCTATTTTTTAGGAGCTAAATCTTAGAATAGAGCACAAAATTAACCAACTGATTCTTCGGCATTTTGTGCTATTGGTACCAAGGTGAACCGTACCACCTCACCAAACAAATATAATGTATGATAACTCTCCAATAAGGATTTTAACAGCGTATTTGATTTAATGAGTGATGATCTCAATTCATGAAAAGCGAACTAAGTTTTATTTACTCTAATTTCGGAACAATTCAATAACAAACATAATTTTCAGACACATTTTATCTAATAATATTATCATTTAGAAAAAAGATAAAAGACAATCTACAAATACATAAACAACTCTTAACACTTCAAAAATTCTGGCATGACATTATCAAGTAATGTATAAGATGTTATAGTTAAAAATTACAAAAAACTATAACCTCTAATAAATAAAACTAAAGAAATATAAAATTTATTTGATTTACTCAATATATAACAACTCCACATTTTACTAAGTGAAGTAATGATAGTATTGATTTTTATAATATTTCTGGGTTAATTTTTATAATAAAATCAACTTTTTCTAAATTTAGAATTTTTTAACTATATATTTTATTATATTTCATTAATAGTTGATTACTAGAGTCTGAAAAAGAAATTATACATTAATCCCTACTATGTTGTCTATAGAATGAACAATAAGCTTTGTTGACTATTTTTCGACAAGTATATTGAGTTAAAAGTAATATAACGTATGAAGTAAGAGTGTCGAACCCACGACGAATAACATCAGTTAAAATTCGAATAAACAAAACTTAATGAGTATCAGGGTTTCTAAAGACAATGTTGTTGAGTTTAGGAAACTGAGGGCTGGAAACGAATAAGAATCAGTGATTAACGAATGCAATTAAGTTAAAATCTCAATAAATTAACTTGGAATGAACTGTATCTATTTGGCGCGTTTGTATCTTAATTTATAAATTATAAATGATATATGGAACTACTTGTTGCTTCTGCATAAATAAATATCATTCAAGCTGATTCCTCACGCATGAAATTCATAAGTTAATAATCTAAACTCTGATTTTCTAGTTGTTTAACGATTTAACTAGTCTTAAGAACAATTGTAAAACACAGTCAATGCATTGGGATCCATTACTGACACTACAAAGTATTGAGGCTTTTCATTTAAGTTATATTTTTGGAAGTACCCAGTAAAATCCAAAGATCAAGTTCAAGACTTTATTGAATAAATAGAAACTATCATTGAGCACGAAACGAAAACACCAACAACTATTTGTTGTTGCCCAAAACATTCTCAATTCAAAACTAGGTAGTGCTCAAACATTACACTCTAAGTATTTACACAAACACAAACACTACATTACAAGTTATACTATGCATTATATAAGTCATACATTACACTATACATACACTAGAAATTTGTTACAATATACTACAAGTTACACAAACATTATATATATAAGTCATACAATATACTATACATTATACTATACTTACTACAAGTTTACTCTAAGTTGTTATTTCTCTTTTCAATGAAGTAAATTGCCCATTCTTTCTGAATATCTTCTTTGGACTTGTGTTTAAGTGGGTCTGGATTTGAGAAAACCTGAAATAGGATAACCGTGTTATTAGTTATCATCATATGAAACATCATAATTTCATCATATGAAACATCATAATTTCATCTAATTTGAACACTTTCATACATGCTCCCAAGAGTCGGTGATACGGGCTTGGACTATGGTCTTCATCCAATGCATGACGTAGTAGCCACATTCTCAACCTCCTTTTTGTTTGTTACATTACAATTTCATCAAAGTTGAATCATTAAACAAGTCCACAACGAATTTAATAGGTTCAATTAAGAATAAAAATACCTTAGGCTGCATCCAATGTAGGGTATGGGATGAGGATATAGATCTACTGCCACGTACGTTAAAAACATTAATTACACTAAAATCAAAGATGATAAGTAATAACTTATACAAACAAGATCAATATTTTATAATGTAAATTAAATCATACCCTTGACCACTTGTTTCATATCAGAACTTGGCTTACGATGCAGTGAACAGAACCAAATACAGTGTTATTCGGAGGACAAACAATCATTAGTTGCCAATGGTTCCTAAAATAATCAATACATTAGTTATCTTTTCTGTACAATATGCAAACATTGGGACAAGCATGTATTTTCCGGTACTCCATACCCATTGGACACAATATCTTCTTGGCCTCATAGTGACTGGTTGACAATGTATTATCTTATGGAAGTATTTGGTGAAACAATTTTAGCAATTCGGTGATACTAAATAGTCGCAATACTGTTGACAAGCGGAAAAAGGTTGAACAACCGGGATACAATTCTGTGACTGAATCATCTTTCAATGAATCATACACATGTGCTTGGTGGAAACTTTCTTCTCCAATATCACGAATCATGTCTTCAATGCAATCCTCAGAATATACATTAGAATATTGACATTCACTTGTAGATACACTAGAATATTGCTCCAAAACTTCACCATGCCAAGTCCATATTGTATAGTTCTTTAAGAAACCATCACAAAGAACATGCTCTTGTATCAACTCAATATTTTGTCTTCTCACATTTAAACAATTCACACGCAGACAAAAATATTTGTTATTTACTCCTGCTCCATTCCTCTTAGCAAATTGTTGAAACTCTTCAACACCTTTCTCATACTCATCACTGATTCAACTTGCAGTTATCCAACTTCGATCCATGACCACGTATATAACAAAAAAATTCATAAATAAGGTGCAAATGAAACCTAAGATTGTTGGGGATCGAACATTGTCGGACTCAATACCAACACGTCATCATGAACACAAATATTAGAGAAAACATAAAATGTCGGGGATCGAACATCCCCGACTCAAGCCCAACACGTCATCATAAACATAAATATTACAGAAAACATAAAATGTCGGGGATCAAACATCCCCGGACTCAATACCAACACATCATCATGAACATAAATATTACAGAAAACATAAAATGCTGGGATCGAACATCCCCAGACTTAATACCAACATGTTTTGAACAAGGTACAAAAACTAAAACAATTCAAGCATTTCATAAATAAAAAAATACCTCTTGTAGACAAAGGTAAAGCGCGTAAAGATGTAGAAATGCACAAAATGCAAATGCAGCAAATCGGAATCTACCAAACCAAAAATAAAAACACTGATCTTCTATAAGTTAATGAAATAGAAGCATTGAGAATCTAGGGATTGACAAAAGAAATGGGGGAACCTGAAAAGTAGAGACAATGGCAACAACACCACGATAAAATGGCAGAGAAGCATGTGGAGGACTATGGTGGAGAAGTGTCTGAAGGACTATGGTGGAGACCTAAAAAGTAGATAATGAAGTGAAAGAAACAAAAGTGTAGAAGTGCAGAGAAAGAGAGAGAGACTTGAGTGGTGGTGGGGGTGGCAGTGGGAGCGGAAGAAGAGGGGCTTCTTAGTGGTGGTGGGGGTGGCGGTGAGAGACGACAGTAGAATGAGAGCGATGCGCGGAGAGGGAAGACGAAAGCATAAATGAAAAAGTGAGTGCGGGCTCCCTAAAACAGGGGATACGACCGCGGTTCCTACCCACATGCCACCGCGGTTCTGAAAAGAACCGCAGTGGTATCTCCCTGCAGCACCAATTTAAAAATTATTTAAACACCCTACTACTGCGGTTCTAGAAACAACCGTGGTGGTATCTCCCTACAGTATTTTTTTAATATTTGTATGTCTTACCACTGTGGTAGTATCGTTGCACTTAATTTTAAAAATGTCACACACCTCTTTTTAACGCAGTTCCCTGTTAACCTCGGTGATATCCTGTCGTAAAATGTCATTTTTTACTAGTGATTTTAGATGTTTCTTTTGATGGCTCAATGTTGTGCAAGACTGTAAAGAAAGCCATATGACTGACTTGTGAAACCAACATGAGAGGTCAAAGACACAAAAGAGGAAAGTGTTGGAGCTGAAGTCTCAAGATGCCCTCTTACATCAACACAAATTATTGTCTCAACAGATTGAAGTTCTCACCAGCAGATGACTAAGTTACCTAGAAACAAGTAATTCAAATTGCATCAGTCCGAGTTCAACTGTGATTTTTTTTTTTTTTTTTGAAGAAATCATTTTAACCGTTATTGCCATATTCCTAGTAGTTCTCGAGGTGCAGAAGTCAAATATATGATTCGTCATTCTCTTTCACATTAAATTCCTTCCCTTCCCATGAAGACACCGATTTTGGCTTAAATGCGACGGGTTTGCCTAAGTGCAAATGTTTGTTCACTTCCTTTCTCCCTCCATACCTTATCATAGGTAGGTTTGATCCTCTGCTTCTGATTTTTCCTTTCACTCAGCTTACTATGATCAGGAGTATTCCTCTACGTATGAAGTTTTTTCCCTGTCGTGTTATCTCGTTTGGTCACAGGATTGTCTTCATATTTCCTGTACTTGTGGGCATATTGACATGGATTTTCATATTCCCAATATAGATAGAATCAAGTTGTTTTTGAACTCCTTTGGGTTCTGCACTTCCATGAACCTCATAAATACCTTTGTCCTTCCAGTTTAGTTTCCTTACTATAAACACTTCTTTGACTCTACTCTTTAAAACATTTTTCAACGTACAATATTTTTCGAAATATTTGGAAAGTATGTTTTTGCCATAGTTATTCAGTATTAATATAATTCTTTAGTGATAAAAGAACACCTTCAGTTTTGTCCTAATATGTTAATATTGAAGTCTTTCATATTAAATATCTTTTTCATTAATTTGCATATCAAATAGATAGTTCAAAAAACATATCAAATAGATATATAAAAAGACGGTTAGGAGTATTCTAATTAAAATGCTTTCGTTTCCTAATTTCTTTTATTTTAGATAGAACATGATACGGTGATACCATTCTTCTTTTCCTACATTCACTTTAGAACCGTATATATTATTATTATTATTATTATTATTATTATTATTATTATTATTATTATTATTGTTATTATTTTATTATAGTATTTTATTAAAAAAACAGTTATAAATTATATGTATTCAATGAATAGTAATGTCAAGAGATACTTTTTCTTGTAGACATCATTTGTGTCTTCATTCTCTTATTATCTCTCAAATTCCGGACAAGATTGTTCTCTTGTCATGACCAATTAGAAAATTTAAGAAGAAGAAAAGATAAATATAGAGAAAAAAGGTGGTGTGGTGTGATGAAAAGTATATTCATAGTTTTTGTTTCTAAATATACGATAGTTCATGCTTTTAGTTCATGTACTGCTTTTGTTTTAATTTATGCAAAATATGTCAGTGTCGATTTTAAATCCAATCACATTAGTTTGATGTTATCATCGTTGGTCACTTCAACAGTTTTGTAAGAAAAAAAAAACAACAAAAATATTTAAGAGAAAATAGAGTATAATATATAGGTGACAAGAGCAATGATCATGAGTACAAAATGCATCTGAAATGTAGCATAAAATATTCAGTAATTGTTTTGCTCTGATAAAAAAAGTTATGAATAAATTAGTAAATCAAGAATTGCTTACACTTTTAGAATTAGACACGGTTATCAGTGTAATATTTTCTTATGGCCTTAACGCGCTTCCATAACTATAAAGAAATATTAATCTTCCGCCTACTTTGACTGGTTTTGTGGCTGCACAGATCTTGTCTGACCTTCCATGGACTTCGCGTCTTCATCATCTAAACTCCCACTAATGTACGATGTGCTGATCAACTTTAATGGAGAAGACATCCAAAGGAAATTTGTTTCTCATCTCCATTCTGCCCTCTGTGCTGTTGGTTTCACTACTTTCCTTCCCCACCACAATGCAGTGGACCCAACACACATCCAAAAACCTAGTCTCAATCTGTGTCGGGTAGCAATTGTTGTTTTCACCGAAACCTATTCTGAATCTGCTTGGTGTCTTCATCAGCTTCAACAAATCATCAAATGGCACCAAACTTATTGCCGACATGTTCTGCCCGTTTATTACGAAATTGATCCATCTGATGTACGTCTTCAGAAGGGTGATTTCGGAAAAGCCTTCAAAGAAACTGCATAGCAAACATTCTCAGGAGAACAACTGGAGCAAGCTATGTCCAGGTGGAGCCACGCACTCACCAAAGCTGCAAATTTCTTTGGATGGGATGAGAGCAATTACAGGTAAATAACTCACTCGATCAAGCATATTTTATGATTGTGATTTAATTTTGGTATTACAGGACTTATTCTGTATTTGCTATTGAGCTTAAAGGAGTGATGCAGACCTAGTGAACAAAATTGTTGAGAGTGTTCTTAATTTAGCAGTCTTGTCTGCTACTAAATTTCCAGTTGGATTACAATCCCGTGTGGAAGATGTGATTCAAACTATCAAAAATAAATCCATGAAAGTTTGTACAATTGGGATATGTGGATTGGGAGGATCGGGTAAAAGCACTCTTGCTACAATCAAATTCATGATACATTCACGGACAAAAGTTTCATTGAAGACATTGCACAAGTTAGTCAAACAAGAGGACATGTTCATTTAGAAAAACAACTTCTTTTAGATATCTTAAAAATAAAGGTAGAGATACGTAGTGTTCAGATGGGGAAAAGAATGATTAGGGAAAGACTTTGTGGGAAAAGGGTGCTCATTGTACTTGATGATGTGAATTACTTTTGTCCACACCATTATTCGACCTATTGGAAAGTCGTACATGGTTCGGTGAAGGGACTGTAATAATCATTACAACGAGAGATGAAGACCTACTGAAGATATATCAAGTTGATTCTGCTTTTCGTATAAAGCTAATGAGCGCAAACGAGTCCCTTGAGCTTTTTAGTTGGCATGCATTTAGAGAAGCAAAACCGAACAAAAAATACAATTCCCTTGCCAAAATTGTAGTTGATCATTGTGGAGGATTACCTCTAGCTCTTGAAGTCATTGGAACTTGTTTATTTGAGAAGTCAAAAGAACAATGGATTAGTATATTTTCAGATTTGAAGGAATTTTTCCTTCCGGATGATGCTCAACAGATATTTAGAATAAGCTTCCACCGATTAGGCAATCAAATGGAAAAAGATTTATTCCTTGATGTATGTTGTTTCTTTGTTGGTAAAGGCAGAGCTTATGTTACGAAGATCCTAAATGGCTGTAGAGTAGACGCTGACAGAATAAGTGTTCTTATAGAACGTAGCCTCATCAAAGTTAAAAAGAACAACAAACTTGGAATGCATCCTTTGTTACAACAAATGGGAAGAGAAATTATCCGTGAAATTTCAGAGACGGAGAGGCAACTGTGGTTTGTTGATGCAAAATATGTATTGAAAGATAATACAGTAAGAAAGCACTTTATATAATGTTTTGAAACTTCTCTTAGTTTTTCCTTCCTCGTATCCAATACATTTGTTTTTCTTTGCTCTTTTCATCACAGGGGACAAAAGCCATTGAAGGATTGCCAGTGAAACTGCGTTCGGCTAGAAGAGAACCATCAAGACTGCTGAAAGATGCAGATTCTGAGTACCTTCCTAAGAAACTGAGATGGATCAGTTTGCATGGTTTTCCTTCAGAATACCTACCTAAAGACTTTTGTCTGCATGATACAGTAGCGGTTGATGTAAAACACAGTCTTCTTCGATTCATTTGGAAAGAACCCCAGGTTTTCATAAAATTATTATTTGTTTCCACTTATAACTATTTCGTTTTAGCATTTTCTTCTCTAATATTTTATCAAAAACTATCTTCTTAAAGGTTATGACGTGGCTAAAAGTCCTTAATCTTAGTCACTCCCAGTACTTGATAGAAACCCCTGATTTTTCCGGACTACCAAATCTTGAACAGCTCATTCTCAAAGATTGTCCAAGATTGCGGGAAGTACACCAATCTATTGGATGTCTCTGCTATCTTACATTGCGAAATTTGAAGGACTGCAAAAGTCTAACCAATCTCCCAAGGAACATATATAAGTTGAAATCCTTGAAAACTCTCGTTCTCTCTGGTTGTTTGAAGATTCATCCATTGGAAAAAGATATAGTGCAAATGGAATCCCTGATAACTCTAGTTACGGAAAATACAACCGTGAAAGAAGTGCCTTTCTCTATTGTAAGCTCAAAAAGCATTGGATACATATCCCTATCAAAAAGCATTGGATACATATCCCTACGTCGATTTGAGAGATTGTTACGTAATCTTTTTCCTTCTATAATTCGGTTTTGGATGTCACCAACAAAAGATCCAATATCTTATAATCATTCGTTTTATATGGATATGGAGGTTAATAGTTGGGATGATATTGCACCAATGCTTAGCAGCCTTGCAAATCTTCGAAGTGTTTTGGTGCAATGTGACACCGAGTTTCAACTATCTAAGCAAGTGGAGACTATTCTGGTCGAATATGGTGCAATTATTACAAAATCAGGAATTTCAAAGCATCACCGTAGGTCTTTTTTGATTGGTTTTGGAAGATACAATGAACTCTTCAATACTTTCAGTAATAGCATATCTCAGGTTTTTCTCTAACTTTCCTTCTGTTAATTACCTTCACCATCATTTCAGATATTAATTAAGAGAACATAAACAAGCCTAAAGTATTTGACAGAAACTAGAATATAAGAACTATTTTTAATTTTCTTCTTGAAGAGAGAAAAAAAAGAAAGCACACTAGACTTTTTGTTCTCAATGATACAATTATGCTCTTTTGCTCTAACTTTTTCATAAAATATTGAGTATAATATATAATCTGATGATAGACTCTTCAAATTCATCTATCTACTCATAAATAACAGCTATGTTATAATTAGCACTATAATTAACATTAAAAAACAGAAATTAAAGGTAATAACTACATATTCCTGTGTTGAACAAGAATGCACACTCCCAAATAAAACTAATTTATTTAAGTTTAATGCCAACAAATTCCTCCCTTAAACTCAAACCTTCCTATCCTTTATTCAAATAATCTCCTTCAAGTTATTGTTACTACTATTACCAGTAAGTAAATGCATATGCCAATTGAGAAACCATAACTAATGGTTTTCTTCACTTTCATCCTCTTCAAAAGATTTTTACTTGAAGAGCACTTTCATTCCCTTCAAAAGATTTTCAATGAATGTTTATTATTTGACCAAACCATACCTAAGGTTGAAGCATTATTAATTTCAGTATACTCTCAAATTTTCTTGCCTTGTCTCTTTTATCTCTTCCTTATTTCTTGATGTTGTAGCAGGAATGTTTTCCTCTTTTGAAGCAACCACATTACTTTCTTCATCAATTGGAGGATTGAGAAATTCATCTTTCATCACATGAGCCACAACCTTTGCTTTATTCATTGCAACTTCTGTCTCTACTGTTTAGACTTCTAATGCTTTGGACATTTTAAGAATTTCTTCTTCATTCTAACTTTCCATTCACACCTAAGAGAAATGGTCTTTATCTTTAGGTTGAGTTTGAACATCCGATTATTTGTCATCTCCACACGTGCAAGCATTCTACCACTTTTGTCCTTCAGGTGCAACATCCAGTCTTTTTTGAAAACCAAAAATCCTTTCACCAGTAATCATCCTATATATACTAAGAATATTATGTTTCAAGTCAGGTACATAATAGACATCCTCCATAGTACTATTTTTCCATCCGTTTGGGAAAAACATGTTTTTCCTTTGCCTTTGATTGGAACTTTCGTTGAGTCTCCAAACGACACATGACCATCTTCTATCTCTTGTATATCAACAAAGAGATGTATGTGCCCACATATATGATTACTAGCACCAGTGTCTATATACCACACCATGTCACTATCTATAGTGATGTCTTTATTTGTCATCACTAGGATCCCTTCATCTTCCTCGACTAAATTGCATCTTCTTCCACTGTCTTCTTGGCATAACAATCCCCCTTGTGTAATGCCTATATTTTCCACAATTGTAACATTCAACATTTGGACGATTAGAATGATAACATCTTCCATGACTGCGTCCTTGTCCACGCTAATTTTGTTGGTTTGTTTGTCCTCTCTCTTCATTGTTTCCACTATCACGATCTTTGCTACAACCGTAACCGTGACCTCTATGTCCTTAGTTGTGTTTCGCACACATCTCCTTGTCCTCCTTGATGGTCATCTTTGTTTGTAAAACTTCCTCCAAGACTTCTTGTTTCTTTATTCCTCTGTTCATGTTCTTCAAGAGAAGCTCCGAGATCATCAATTTTCGTCTCTTCCAAATTTCTTGACTGCTCAAGTGCACAAACAACATTTTCAAAGTCATCTGTCAAAGATAGAAGAATTTTCTCCACAACCCTTGCATCTGTGAGAGTTTCTCCATTGTGTTTGAGTTGATCAACTACTGTTTGCAAACGAGTAATGTAACTAGATACATCATTTGAATCATTCATCTTCATGGCTTCCAACTCACCTCGTAGAGTTTGAAGACGCATCTGCTTAACTCGGTTGACACCCTTGAATACTTTTTCCATGATATCCCATGCTTCCTCCGAAGTTGATGCACTAGCAGTATTCTCAAAAATGGTTCTATATAACATGTACAAAGCTGTCTTGTCTTTCGATCTTGTTTCTTTCAACGTCTTGTTTTGGCCCCAGTATAACCCGTCCTGGTATTTTTTGGTTCTTCAAAACCTTCTTGAACCACCTCCCAAATATATTGAGATTCAAGAAGGGCTTGCATTTGGATTCTTCAATTGTCATAATTTGTCGTCTTTATCACTCGGGACAGTGGCAAATTATTGGTCATACTTGCCATAGCTCTGATACCAATTTGATATCAGAAGACAAGCAATATTTTTAATTTTCTTCTTGAAGAGAGAGAAAAAGTGGGAGCACACTAGACTTTTTGTTCTGAATGATACAACTCTACTCTTTTGCTCTAATTTTTTCATAAAACAATGAGTGCAATATATAATCTGAGAACGTGACAGTCTTGTTTCACCTTTACCCCATCGTCTCTTCTCTTTGCAATAGATTAACATTTTTGTAAAATTCATTAAAAATAGTTAGAAATTTATTTTTGACCCAAATTTTTTACCACCAACTTCTTTAAGTGTATATTTCATCTTAGAGTTTTTACATTGTGTAGATTTAGCATATACGGAGTTGTCAAAATTTAGGGCGAAAATACTTCTTATGGCCATAAGTTTTGATAGAGAGCTCAGATTATTAAAAATGAAAGTTACTCAAAATGGGATAGCAAATTTTGTAGGCAATGTCCATAGGGATTATGGGTTCAAATTTTTTCCAAAATTCCATCATTTACTATTTTTTTTCGTATTTTGAGTTTTTTTTTTCTATTTCACATATCTATAATTGTGAAAAAATTATGAAAATTCTTGTGATGTTTTCTTGTATGGACTAAAGATTTTTCAATTCATAATTTTATTTAACTTGTTTCTTAAAAGCAATAGAGATATTACATCGGTTGTTACTCACAACCAGTATAATAAGGGAGATAATACATAGGTTGGGAGCCACAACCGATGTAATATCTCCTCCAGCGCCTCATTTCCATCATATTAAACGAGATACTACATCGGTTGTAGCTCCCAACCGATGTAGTATCTTTTCCCGAGCACTCTCAAGATTGGTATTTTACATCGATGATTTATCAACTGATGTAGTATATGCACATACTACATCGGTTAAGGGTTTTGTCTAGGTGCTGAGAGGTTCTAGGTTCAATTCTATCCTGTTGCACTTTGTCCAAAACTTGATTAAAAGATTAATGGTGGGTAATAAAAATATAAATAAAGTAGTATAAATGTCGATAATAATAATAAGATTTTTTTATTTTGTTTAAAAATATATATTTTTCTTATTATAAGCGTGGCTCGTAAGCTTCTACCTTTTTTGCATGGGTCTGACCCACGCATAATTTATTATATTTAATTTTGTATTCGGTAGCGTGGGCATAGCCCACGCATGATAGTTTGCTTCAAGGATTTAGGATTTAGGGTTTATGCCCACGCATCTGCATCGGTTTTTGGTACTTTGTGTGGATTTTTGGCTCGTGCTATTTTGCTGTTTTCTTGTAGCACGACACTGCTCTAGCTTACTCAAATTTTGACGACTTAAATATATTCAAATCAGCCATACTACTGCCAGCCCGGTTCATCTTACTTTTGGTTTACTGAAGATGTTTTTATTCCTTAAGTTATTGGAATGATCAACTTAATTTAATGGAAAAACTTTAACAAATTTTTAACTTGACTTTAGTTTGTCTGATATGATAGACAAAGATTTAGAGGATGGAAATTAATTTTCTTTGTTTAATAGGAAAGATGAGGGTATGGAGGATGATAAATAAAAAATTTCAAATTTAAAATCCCAAATCCCAACCTTCTCATTCATTCATTTCTTTTTAACATGCTAGACGAAACTACTAGCAATAGTTATTTGTATTATGTTTTTCTGTAAGTTTATCTCGATAATGTTTGGTAATGTTTAGAATAACTTATTCTATTCAATGTTAATACATATGATATATAGGTGAAATTCTAATTTTGATTGGTAGACAATAGTAGTACTGTATTTAATTTTTGTACTAATATCTTAATGTTGGGGTCTTTTATAGTGGATTTCTCTTTCATTAATTTGCATATCAGGTAGCTCAAAAATCGGTTAGGAGTATTCTAATTAAAATGCATTCTTTTCCTAATTTCTGTTATTGACCACAGAACTATGATACGTTGGACCGCTATTCTTTTCTTACCTTCACCTTATAACCCATATATTATTATTTTATCATAATATAATACTTTGTTGAAAAATCAGTTATAATAGATATATTTAATATGTCAAGAGATAAGTTTTCTTTTAGATATCATTTGCATCTTTATTCTCATATTATCTCCCAAATTCCATACAAGATTTTTCTGTTGTCATAGTTAAGACCAATTAGAAAATTTAAGAGAAAAAAAATAAATATAAAAAAAAAGGTGGTCAAGTGAGATGAAAATTATATTCATATATTTTGTTCCTAAATACACGATAGTTTTTGCTTTTAGTTCGTGTGTTTTTTTAGTGCTTCCAAATGTAATGCTTTTTGTTTTAATTTATGCAAACATGTCAATTTTGATTTTAAATCCAATCACATGAGTTTGATGTTATCATATATAGTTGGTCACTTCAACAGTTTGGTAACAAAGAACAAACAAAATATTTAACAGTAATAGGGTTTAGTACAGAGATGACAAGCGCAATAGTCATGTGGTATAAAATTTTCAGTAAACGTTTTGGTCTGATCGTAAATAATTGTTTACATATAAAGTTATGATTAAATTAGTAAATCTAAGAATAGTTCAGACTTTTAGAATTAGACACTGTTATTAGTGTAATTTTTTTTTTTTCACGTGGCCTTAACGCGCTTCCACGACTATAACGTTATATTAATCTTCCGCCTATTTTGAATTTTGTGTCTGCACGGATAATCTATCTGACCTTCTATGAAATTGGAGTCTTCATCATCCAAACTCTCAGGAATGTACGATGTGCTGATCAATTTTAATGGAGAAGACATCGAAAGGAAATTTGTTTCTCATCTCGATTCTGCCCTCTCAGCTGTTGGCTCCACCACTTTCCTTCACCACCAGAATGCAGTCCAGTCAACGCACATCGAACCACCTATTCTCGATCTATGTCGTGTAGCAATAGTTGTTTTCACCAAAAGCTATTCTGAATCTGCTTGGTGTCTTCATCAGCTTCAACAAATCATCAAATGGCACCAAACTTATTGCCGACATGTTCTCCCCGTTTATTACGAAATTTCGCCATCTGAAGTGCGTCTTCAGAAGGGTGATTTTGGAAAAGCTTTCAAAGCAACTGCACACCAAACATTCTCTAGACAACAACTGGAGCATGCCATGTCCAGGTGGAGCTACGCACTCACCAAAGCTACAAATTTATTTGGATGGGATGACAGTAATTACAGGTAAATTTACTCATTCAATAAGCATATTTTAAGCTTGTACTTTAATTTTGGTAATACATGACTTCTTCCCTAATTGCTATTGAACTTGAAGGAGTGACGCTGAACTGGTGGACAAAATTGTTAAGACCGTTCTTAATTTACCAGTATTGTCTGTTACTAAATTCCCAGTTGGATTACAATCCCAAGTGGAAGATCTGATTCGAACTATAAAAAATAAGTCCACAGAAGTTTGTACAATAGGGATATGTGGAATGGGAGGATCTGGTAAAACCACTCTTGCCAAAGCCATCTACCATCAAATTCATGGTATATTCATGGAGAAAAGTTTCATTGAAGATATTGCACGAGTTAGTGAGCGAGGGGGGCTTATTAATTTACAAGAACAACTTCTTTCGGATTTCCTAAAAACAAAGGTGGAGATACATAGCGTTGAGATGGGAAGAAGTATGATTCAGGACAGACTTTATGGGAAAAGGGTGCTTATTGTACTTGATGATATGGATGAATATTTTCCATTATTTGATCTAACGAAAAGTCGTTCATGGTTAAGTGAAGGAACTGTAATAATCATGACAGTAAGAGATGAAGACGTACTGAGGATACATCAAGTTGATTCTGTTTATAGGATAAAGCTAATGAACGCAAACGAGTCCCTTGAGCTTCTGAGTTGGCACGCATTTAGAGAAGCAAAACCAAAAGAAGAATACCGTGACCTTGCAGAAAGAGTAGTTGGATGTTGTGGAGGACTACCTCTTGCTCTTGAAGTAATTGGAACTTATTTAGGTGAAAGCACGAATGCAGAATGGAATAGATTAGTGTTAACATTATACAATATTCCCCAGCCTGAAGTTTCACACATATTGAAACTAAGCATCGACGGTTTACCTAGTCAAATGGTAAAAGATTTATTCCTTGATGTATGTTGTTTCTTTGTTGGTAAAGGCAGAGCTTATGTTACGAAGATCCTAAATGGCTATGGACTAGACGCTGATAGTGGAATAAGAGTTCTCATAGAACGTAGCCTTATAAAAGTGAAAAAGAACAACAAACTTGGAATGCATCTTTTGATACAAGAAATGGGAAGAGATATTCATGAAAGTTCAAGAAGCCGACTGTCGTTTTCTGATGCAAAATATGTATTAACAGATAATACAGTAAGAATACACTTTACATAATGTTTTGAAACTTCTCTTGAAAACGTTTGCTCATTCATGTTCAATACAATTGCTTTTCTCTGCTCGTTTCATTTCAGGGGAATAAAGCCATTGATGGATTCCCTGTAAAACTGCGTTCAGCCATTAGAGAACCATCAGGACTTCAGACACTGAGATGGATCAGTTTGCATGGGTTTTCTTCAGAATACTTACCTAACCGCTTTTCTCTGCATGATGCAATAGCGATTGATGTAAAACACAGTCTTCTTCGATTCTTTCCGAAATCCCAGGTATTCAGTACGTGCCAATTTCTTTTAAAATTATCATTTGTTTCCACTTATAACTATTTCATTTTCGCATTTTCTTCTCTAATATTTTATCAAAAACTATCTTATCAAAGGTTATGACGTACCTAAAAGTCCTTAATCTTAGTCACTCCAAGTACTTGACAGAAACTCCTGATTTTTTCGGACTACCATATCTTGAACAGCTCATTCTCAAAGATTGTCCAAGATTGCGGGAAGTACACGAATCAATTAGATGTCTCAGCTATCTTACATTGCTAAATTTGAAGGACTGTACAAGTCTAAGCAATCTCCCCAGAAAGATATATTTGTTGAAATCCTTGAAAACTCTCATTCTCTCTGGTTGTTCCAAGATTCATCCTTTGGAAGAAGATATACTGCAAATGAAATCCCTGATAACTCTAATTACAGAAAATACAACTGTGAAAGAACTGCCTTTCTCTATTCTAAGCTCAAAAAGCATTGGATACATATCCCTACGTAGATGTGAGAGATTGTCACCTAATCTTTTTCCTTCTATCATTCGGTCTTGGATTTCACCAACAATGATTCCCATATCTTATAATCATTCGTTTTACATGGATATGGAGGATAATAGTTGGAATGATATTGGGCCATTGCTTAGCAGCCTTGCAAATCTTCGAAGTGTTTTGGTACAATGTGACACCGAGTTTGAACTATCAAAGCAAGTGAAGATTATTCTGGTCGAATATGGTGTAATTACTACAAAATCAGGAATTTCAAAGCATCACTGCAGGTCTTCTTTGATTGGTTTTGGAAGATACAATGAACTCCTCAATACTATCAGCAATAGCATATTTAAGGTTTTTCTCTAGCTTTCCCTTTGTTTCTTACCTTCAACATCATTTAGCTATTAACTGAGAGAACTTAAAATAATCCTAATGAAGTATCTAACAGAAACTACAATAATAAATTTTAGCACCCGTCGCTTCTATTGCCACACAACTTCATCTAAAATTTTCTGATTTTAACAATCAACTAACCAAGTGATCCTGCTTTTGTTTCCACTTTCTTACTTCCCTTTACTTGCATCACGATTGTTATATTCCCAATCATTGTAGAAATATACAGTGAAAGAGACAAAGGAAATTCATTCTAAATCCGTTATGACATGATGGTGATATATACACAACAGAAGTATTACCAGATTTGTTTAAACTAATTACTATTGATATGTTTTAGTTAAGTATAACATTTTGTAATTTTTAATGCAAATAAGGATAGCAGAAGACAATTTGAATAGCAAAATCAGACATATGACTATGCTTTTTATCTCATGATACAGGTACGGGAAAGTAGTGAGTCATGTGATGTTTGTCTCCCAGGTGACAATGATCCTTATTGGTTGGCCTATAAGGGTGAGGGACATTCTGTTTCTTTCAATGTGTCTCCAGATCGTGAGTTGAAGGGAATGGCTTTGTGCGTTGTTTATTTATCGATTCCTAAAATCATTGGACCTGAATTTACTTTTGTCTTAATTGTTAACTACACAAAGTGCACATTGCATATACACAACCATGGCAAGGTAATTACCTTTAATGATGGAGATTGGCATGGCATAATGTCAAATTTAGGACCTGGAGACAAGGTGGAGATTTTTGTGACTTTTGGTCATGGATTGGTAGTCAAGAACACAGCTGTCTATCTTATATATGGTGAACCAAATGAATTGGAAATAGAGCCTGAGCCAAAGAAAAATTGCTAAGCATCTAGTAATGTGAATTCTGGTAAGTCATTCATCTTCTTTGAGAACAGCAGGACCCCTTCAGTTATGGAATTAATGATGGTGTTGTTGTTTGCAATTTATTTTTCTTATCCTTGTTTATTTTACCCTGTTTCTCACTCCTCACATTGTGCTTCTTGGCTTTATTTTAGCTGTTTATTGTATCTGTTTTGTTGTTACTTCTGTCAATTCTTTCTCCTTTTAACATATAATATCTCATTAAGAAATCCTCTTCAAAAAAAGACGAGCATTATGAAATAAAGACAGCTGTTCATCGATATTTTGTTATGTGTTTTGCTTTCCTATCTCCTAGGTAGTCTCTGTTTTCGTTTCAACGTAACACTTATTTTATTTGTTTTATGTACAATTTAAATATATCAGTTATTTTCAATTTACATTTATAACTTTTATTATAGTTATCAGTTGTAATTTTTCAAATTTTAAGTAGGTTTTTTTTTCCAAATATAGTCATGATTTTACAAACTATTTTTTTAAATGTTTTAAACTTGATTCTTATAAATTAATGTTCATTTGATATGTCCAGATACAACCTTTAAAACAAATTCAAATAAAATAACCGTTTTAGACAATTACAGCTAATATTTATACTACGGTGGGCATATTGACATTCATGATTTTGAGTGTGGATTGCAAAATTGACATCTGTAGTGATATCTTAAAACGGAGTCTATGTCAGTTATATAGAAAGTTTATTCAGGATATCAATTAAAACGGGAATAGTCATAAAAGAAGTCTAAACATACTTTCATTATGTAATATTTTTCTACTTTCATATTGGTTATGATCTTTTAGCTAATTTAGAAACTAAGATTTTTTTTTTTTTAAAAAAAATAATTTAAAATTTTTAAATTTTTAAATTTTTTAGAGCAAAAGTTCAACATTTAATAATTTTGATTTAGTACTAAAGATGACTAAGCATAAATCATAATCTCCTTATGATGATACTTTACCCTACAGACATGCATATAAATGTTTTAATATTTAATGTATTTTACTACACCCATTGTGCATTCTTAAATAATAATATTCAAAGTTGAACAACAATTGTGGTTGCAGGTGAATGAGAGAAGAAGGAGGAAGCCCATGAACAAAGGCAAAGACAAAAATGTTGTGTTCCTATGAATGGTCTCCAAATATTGAAAAAGCTCTAAGGGTGTGGTGAAGTAGCAGCCGTAATAGTGAGTGATGTTGATACCAATTCTCCAAGAAACATCACGATGGAAAATAAGAGTCGCAAACTTCAAAGAATAAATGAATTGCACACAAGTTATATGGATTTCAATATCCTTTTATTATTTTCATATGGTGAGGACAAAAACAGAATCGGCTAACAATTAGGGAATGGGGTTTTCAACTTCAGACAAGAGAGATTGTGATGATTCAATAATTTGGGTTTAAGGTTGAAGGATTATTAAAATCTAAAAGATTATTTTAATAATTTGTTGTAGGTAGATATAAAATGATGAAATCTAAAACACGAACATTCGTTAGGAATAATCAGTCTAAGTTGAGGGTTCAAAAATACAATAATTCATTCATCTTCTTTGAGAACTAGGATCCCTTGATTTATGGAATTAATTCTCGTGTCCTTGATTGCAATTTATTTTCTTCCATCCTTTCCTTGTTTTTCTTTGGAGTATAGGTTATTGTTAAGAAATGCATGTTTATTCTACTCTGTTTCTCACAACTCACATTGCTTCTTTGGCTTTAACTTACCTGTTGTTTTCTTGTGGTTACTTTTGTTAATTGTTTTTCCTTTTAGCAAATAATATTTCTTTAAGAAATCCTCTTAAACAAAGACATTCATTATAAAATAAGACAACTGCTATTCGATATTTTGTTATATGTTTTGCTTTGCTATCTGCTAAGTAGTCTGTTTTTTTTTTTTTTTTTATCTTAATAAAAA
>Ga0209489_106104_pt1 | contig 19817 bp, 13 predicted proteins | sample SiratrowhiteBW_FD_187527 | JGI IMG/M metagenome (GOLD analysis project Ga0209489, IMG submission 187527) | Root nodule microbial communities of legume samples collected from California, USA - Siratro white BW (SPAdes) (version 2) | ecosystem: Host-associated > Plants > Roots > Nodule | place...
AAAAAAATAAATATATATATATATATATATATATATATATATATATATATATATATATATATATAGTGTATATACACTAATTAAGTTTGATGACTTTGATAATATTAATATTAATTGAAAATAATGTAAAAAAATTACACCAAATATGTATATATTAAACTAATATAAAATAATATAGAAATGTATTTTAAAAAGAAAAAGAAAACGGTTACGTGTAAAATTTACACTGTTATCAAATTTAAATTACAAACTGTCATTAAATTTATTAGATCATCAAAAGTAATTGTAATTTGTAATTAGATAATAATATAATAAAACTATTTTATATTGTCAGTACAAAATCATTAAATTCTTAAAAATTATAGCACATAAATATTATTAGATTATAAAGGTTCAATAAATATTTTCGCAATATTGGTTGTATTGAATTTTTGTGTGATCAACAAAAAATTATTTCTTTTGAAAAATCTTTCTTTACTTTCAGAAAAGCTCATTATTTCAATTTTTGGTATAAATCATTATGTTATGAAAATAAGCTAATAGTTTACTATCAATTATAATTAATCACTGATTGTTCATTTGTAAAAACTTTGTTACCCATTCAGTTAGAGAGCCTCTTTAAACACCACTTCCAAAAGGTGGTGATCATGAACAAAAGTTCTTGAAACTCGTATCTATATTTGTGGATGATATATATCAAGAACCCATAAACCTTTTCATAGTCCTTAAGAACTTCTATCAACTTGTACATCAGGATTCAAGGTTCACGAATTTGGCCAACCAAATGTTAAAATTTTTTGTGGACTTCATTTTGTTGGGGATGATGAGTGGCATTGTAATACTCAACAACCATATGCACTCAATTCCTTTCAATTCACACCCATGGGTTTGGTGATCACTTGTATACCGATTTATTAGTGATGGACCATAGAACAATGACGAAAAAAAAAAACGTGGTAAAAAGTCGATTTCATTAGTTTGTTAAAAAGTCGATCTCATTAATTTGTAATGTAAGCGATTTTTGGGGGGTTACTACTTATCTATATGTATAATTATTAAATTAAATGATTTTTCTTAAAAATAGGTTTTAAATCACGAAACTTGAGCATCAAGTTAAATAATAATGCGTCTATTCCACTGATATAAAGGGACCTTGATAATAATTATATTAATTATGTTTATAAATGAATTGAGAATATGGTAGAATGTAAAATGAATATGAATGTTCTAATTAAAGTTTCCTTATTAAAAAGTTTTGTCCAAATATTTTGACGTTCATGGCAAGGAAGAAAATTTGTTTCTATATCTAAATTTGAGCAATGAAAATTAGAAATTTGATAAATATATACTCTGCAAGAGATCAAGTTTATAATGCATTATTTTGAGACAACGTAGTGAGAAAGTGAAACAAAGAGGAGATAGGCACAACAAACACATGAGGTGTTGTTTAAGGAAGGAAAAAAATATCGTTAATGGATGGAAAATGTTGTGAAATCATAATAACAACTTGAATAAAAGAATGAATAACTCTAGTAAGCCCTTAAGATGCAAATGTCCAATCAACTAAGAGGACATGTCAAAATAATGATGAAAAATCATGATTTTCAATCTTTCTCGGCAAAGGTCGTGAATGAAATAAGTTCTCTATATCATATGATTTTGAAGATCAATCAACAAGCTCCCATAATCCTACTTGTCATCAAGATGTTATTGTAACATCATGGGAATATTAAACTATTTATCACTTTAGATAATATTAAAGTTGGTCATAGACCAAAGAGTATGATTTAAAGATGAAAAAAAAGTTACATTTTACAAATATGGCTTATAAACTATAAAAAGTCATGGTTTTTGGAGTATGGATGTTTAAAATGACATCAAATTCTTGTTAAATGGACAACTCAGAAGATGATCCATTTGATGATATATATGAAAAATTGAATCTAGTACACATCACAGGAACTTTATTAAGTGGTATGATACCCAGATCATATATAATTAATACACAAGTACATGAGAAACCATGAGTAGCTCTGAGTACAAATCCACATTCAGTATCGAAATCCATATGCTTAACCCGATCAAATTCTTTAGCGATATGCATCAAAGCACCCGTGCTTACCACACCCACCAAATGTTTGTACAAGGTGACTTTCAAAGTGTGGCCAACAATGTGTAGACTCATCTCAAATTATGCCTTAATTTCATTATGTTGGAGAAAAACACATTGTTTATTGTGTCCCAACATTTACACAAATCTCTCATACTATTTTGCGATATTCAATTCAAATTCCAATGAGTTTGTTTAACCCTGTGTCAACACCCAATTTCGTCTGGACAAATAAAAATTATTTTTGCAAATAAAAAAAAATAAAATAAAATAAAATAATTAAAAAATAAGAAAATAAACCTTTTAGCATGTGTTATTTAGTTTCTTTGCCATTTAGAATAAATAATAAAAAAAACTTTGACTTTATGAATAAAGTCTGAACAAATAAGAATAAAAATAGTACAAAATGTAATTTATATAAAAAAATGATAAAACAACAAAAAAGGTGTTGGGTCTGTCTTAAAATAAGTTGATGAAAAAATTAAGTGAGTCCAATTTAACATGGGGGTTCATTTATGAAAAGGGGTTTGATCCAGTTTGATAAAAATAATAAAAAAATAGTTCTCTGAAACCCAATTCACTAAGAGGTTGTCTGATGTAAAATAAATAAATAAATGAAGTTAGTATTTACACCTCACTTCTCAATTAATTGTGCTTGCCACATAAGCAATAGTGTTCCCAACCCTTCACTACCCATTCAAAAATAAGCTCTGAACGAAAGCGTCAACACCACTAGAGGTATGAAATGCGAAATAACAGCAGCTCTGTAGCAGACAACAAGGATCTTTTATAAAAGAGAGGCTAGGCTAAAGCGGATCATCATCATCTTGGGAAGATCTCTGGAAGTGTTGTTGTGATCAAGAATTTTCCTTTTCCTTTTCTATTGTATTTTCTTGGCTACCATGCGTAGCTAACTTCTCTTCTTCTTGGGATTGAATGTAAATTCTCAAATTCACATGCACTCTTAATATTGTTTTTATGTCATTCAATTTAAATACCTTTGTTAACGTTTTGTTTAGCATTTATATATTTTAGATTTCTCATTTTGACTGAAAAAAATTATTTGGAATTGGAAATAAATGTTCAACTCATTGCATATATACGTTCAGGAATGAAGTGTAACGTAATGACTGTTCATTGCAAATGTTCTTAATGCTGATTAATTTAATCTAGTAACTAGGAATAGAGCTAGATAATTTAATCTATGAATTTCAATACTAGAGGAATCAGGTTGAAAAGGTTTTGATTTGCACAGAAGGGTAATTTAATGAGATGACATTATTACTTAATTATGAGTGTATGGGAAGGAGAGAGAGCTACAATTCAATCCCAAGGCCTTTATTACTATTAATTTTATCACTTTTAATTGCTTTATTGTTACGTTTTTAAATTCTTAAACAAACTCATTATTATTACTTGTTGTTTCTCACAATGTTTTGATACATATTCAATATTCAATTATATAATCCGTTCCCTGAGGATACGATACTGGACTTATTGTCTATATTACTTGCGACATCAGTACACTTGTTGTAAACCGTTAACAAGTTTTTGGCACCGTTGCCTGGGAACGGTGAAGAATTGGAAATTGAATTTTGTATTAATTACATTGTGAATTACTGATTTTTCTTGTGAACGTGATCTCTTGTTAGACAGTGGTTGATGCGTCTGAGAAATCAAAGGAAAGAAGAACATTTGTTATTTGATTCAGATATCAATAAGACGTTGAGACAGCTCAGGCAAAGGAGAAAGCGTGAGCAGAAAAGTCAATCAAGGGATAAAACTGGTGGTGAAATCATGGTAGAAGAGTCAAACGGTCATGTCAATCCGGCTGATCCGCCACCAAGAAGAGTGTTGGGTGATTATGCTTTACAGTAAGGGCCCAGACATTTTTCAAGTATAGTTGTTCCTAACACAGCTCGAGCTGTTGAAATAAAGCCAGCACATCTGACGCTGGTTAGTGATAATCAATTCAGTGGAATGGAGAATGAGGATCCTTATACTGATTTGTCAACATTCTACGAATTGACAGCTACTATGGGATTCGAAGATCAGGATAAAGATGCTGCTTATATGAGGTTGTTTCCTTTCTCATTAACTGGAAAGGCAAAAGAATGGTTAAAGTCGCATCCTAATCAAAGCCTGTCGCACTGGAGTGATGTGGAGGAGAAGTTTTTACAGAGATTTTTCCCTCCATCCCGATTCATAAAGGCTAGATCAGAGATCTCAAATTTCAGACAAGGACAAGATGAAGCCTTGTGTGCAGCATGGGAGAGATTCAAGGTGCTGCTTAGAAGATGTCCTAATCATGGATTTGAAGACATTGCACAATTAAACATTTTCCATAATGGATTAAGGCCAAATACAAAAATGATCCTTGATACAGCAGTAGGAGGAACCATGATGGCAGTGGATGTGCAGCGTGCTACTCCAATTATAGATGCTCTAGCCTCAACGGATTATCAAGCACAATATGATTGGCAGGGTGTGCAGAAGAAAGGAGTTTTCGAGTTGAATAACATTGATGCAATTTTAGCACAAAACAAAATCATGACAAAACAGATGGAAGCCTTGACTCAGCAAATGACAAAACTGCCATAGCAGTTGCAGGCTGTTCAAGCCTCGCAGACTGTTAATTATCAAGCTCCAATATTGCGGTGTGATTTTTGTGGAGGAAACCATGTAAATTGGAATTGTTCATAGCAGACTGCAGTTGGAGCAACAACTGAGGAAGTACAATACATGGCGAATTCTGGCAGGCAAAATGTTCAGCAGGGGAATTTTCCAAACAATGCCCCTCAAGGATAGAGAAACCCCCTAAATCAACCATGGGGATGGAAGCAGGAGACGGGAAATTCTGGGAGACAGCCTATATATCAGCAGCAGCCTACACTGTATGATAGAACTAGCAAGCTTGAGGAAACTTTGGAGAAGTTTATGCAAACTTCTTTACCAAATCAGAAAAACCAGGAGGCATCTTTGAGAAATTTGGAGACTGGCCAATTGGCCAAGCAGTTATCAGATCAGCAGGGGGCAGTTTTCAGCTAATACTTAGCCTAATCCGAAGGAGCAATGTAAACCAATCACCATTCGTTGTGGGAAGCAGGTTGGTTCTGATGTGAATGTAGAAGTTGTTGAAAACAACAACCAAATAGCAGGTGTTGAAGGCAAAGTAGGAGAGGAAATTCCATCAGAAACAATTTCATCTAAAAACAGCAAAGAAGGTGGAACACAGGATGAGGAGAATTCTGATAAAAATCAGAATTAGAGGAAGATCCAAAAGGAAGTACCATTGAAACATGTGTCATATCCACATGCACCTTCCAGACGAGAAGCTGAGAGGCAATTCATCAAATTCACAGAAATCCTGAAGAATTTGCAAATCAACATACCTTTTACAGAAGCATTGCAGTAGATGCCTATCTATGCACGTTTCTTGAAAGAGATGCTGACCAAGAAGAGGAAATTTCCAGAGGAAGAAAGAGTGGAATTGGAGGCAGGGTGTAGTGCCGTCATTCAGAAAACAATTCCACAGAAATCTCGTGATCCTGGGAGTTTTACACTACCCATATCAGTGGGAAATTTGTAAGTACGGAAGGTTTTGCTGGACCTAGATGCAAGTATCAACTTGATTCCATTATCCATGCTGAAGAAAATAGAAGAGATAGATGCCAGGCTTACACGAATGACATTGCAGTTGGTAGATAGATCTATAAAGCACCCATATAGAGTGGTAGAGGATTTGCTGGTGAAGGTAGATAAATTCCTTTTCCCAGTTGATTTTGTGGTGATGGATATTAAAGATTTGGATGTACCTTTGATATTGGGAAGACCGTTTATGAAGACTGCAAAAGTGATCATAGATGTTGATAAGGGAAAATTGAAGGTCTGCGTGGAGGATGAGGAAGTGAGTTTCAATGTTTTTAAGGCAATGAAGCATCCTAATGAAAAAAAAAAGGATTGTTTTAGGCTTGATGTGATAGATGAAGAATACAGTCGAGTGCAAAAAAGCTTAGGTAGTTCAGAGACACTGCTGCAAGTCATCACCAAACCTGGAGAGGAGTTAGTTCAAATGGGTGATACAGAGGCTTTAGCCTTAGCTACCATGTTAGATCAAGCTAAGGAATTTTTTTAGAAGACAAAAAACAGAGAGAAACTGGAGACAGGGCATGTTGTTACAAAAGAGGCATCAGAGTTGAAGGTTTTACCACCACAACTTAAATACAGTTTTCTTGATGGAGACATAAAGAAACCAGTAATTTTAAGCAATTTGTTAACTGTTGATGAGGAGAAACAGGTAATTGAGGTGCTGAAAAAATCAACCAAGAGGCTATTGGTTGGCAACTGTCAGACTTAAAGGGAATCAGTCCAGCTTATTGCATGCATCGAATACACATGGAGGCTGATTTTAAACCAGTTGCACAGTCACAAAGGAGACTGAATGCAGCTATGAAGGAAGTAGTGAAGAAGGAAGTGCAGAAACTGTTGGAGGCTGGGATGATTTATCCCATTTCAGACAGTACTTGGGTAAGTCCAATGCAAATGGTCCCAAAGAAGAGTGCAGTAACTGTTATCCACAACGAGAAAAATGAGTTAATCCCTACAAAAATAGTTACTGGCTATGAGGAAGGATCATTTTCCTCTGCCATTCATGGATCAGATGCTGGAAAGGTTAGCAGGGAAAGCCTATTACTGTTTTCTGGATGGCTATTCAGGCTATAATCAGATTACAGTTGATCCACAGGATCAAGAAAAGACAGCTCTCACATGTCCTTTAGGTGTGTTTGCGTATAGGAAAATGTCATTTGGACTATGTAATGCACCAGCCACCTTTCAGAGGTGCATGTTGGTTATCTTTGCTGATTTGGTGGAAAATTGCATAGAAGTATTTATGGATGATTTTTTAGTTTTCGGTTCATCTTTCCAGTCTTGTTTGGAGAATCTAAATACAGTATTGAGAAGGTGTGTTGAGACAAATCTGGTGCTGAATTGGGAGAAATGTCACTTTGTGGTCACAGAAGGCATTGTATTGGGGCACAAAATCTCTGAACGTGGCATGGAAGTAGACAAGGCAAAAGTGAAGATTATAGAGAAACTGCCCCCACCTACGAACGTCAAAGGAATAGGGAGTTTTCTGGGACATACTGGTTTTTATAGAAGATTTATCAAAGACTTTTCAAAATTTGCTAAACCACTGTGCAATTTGTTGAATAAAGACACACCTTTCAATTTTGATAAAGATTTTTTAGCAGCATTTGACAGATTGAAAGATAAGCTGACCACAGCCCCAATTAGCACTGCACCTGATTGGAGTTTGAGTTTTGAGCTTATGTGTGACGCTAGTGATTATGCAGTGGGTGTTGTTTTGGGACAGAGAAAGGAGAAGTTGTTTTATGTAATACACTATGCTAGCAAAGTCTTAAATGATGCTCAGAGTAATTATACTACTACTGAAAAAGAATTGCTAGCAATTGTGTATGCCCTGGAGAAATTTAGAGCTTATCTCATAGGTTCTAAGGTGACAATTTATATAGATCATGCTGCCATCAGATATTTGTTGACCAAGTCAGAATCAAAGCCCAAGCTAATTCCCTGGATGCTGCTGCTTTAGGAATTTGATCTGGAAATTAAAGACAAGAAGGGGAGTGAAAATCATGTGGCTGATCATTTATCCAGATTGGCTAATGAATCAATTATTGCAAAAGAAGCTGAAGTAGTGGATGAATTTCCTGATGAAAAGTTGTTGGTTGTACATGAAAGGCCATGGTTTGCTGATATGGCTAATTTTAAAGTTGCAAATATTGTTCCTAAAAACATGGATTGGCAGCAGAAGAAGAAATTGTCAAAGGAGGTCAAGCAGTACATTTGGGATGACCCCTACTTGTTCAAAATAGGGGCTGATAACTTGTTAAGAAGATGTGTGACTAGCAGGGAAGCACAGAGCATCTTGTGGCATTGTCATAATTCTCCTTATGGAGGACATTTCAATGGGGAGCGCACTGCAGCAAAGGTGTTACAATCTGGTTTTTACTAGCCAACATTGTTCAAAGATGCTCATATGCATATGCAACACTGTGATAAGTGTTAGAGGACAGGGAACATCTCGAAGAGACATGAGATGCCTTTGCAAAACATTCAGGAGATTGAGGTGTTTGATTGTTGGGGAATTGATTTCATGGACCCGTTACCAAGCTCATTGTCTAATGAGTATATTTTGATAGTAGTAGAATACGTTTCCAGAAGGGTTGAAGTTATTCCAACACAGAAAGCTGATTCGAAAACTGTAATCAAATTTGTCAAAAAGAACATCTTCTGCAAATTTGGTACACCACGGGTCTTGATCAGTGATGGAGAAAAACATTTCTGTAATGTGCAATTGGAGAAAGTATTGGAGCATTATGGAGTAAAACATCGGATTGCCACTGCATACCATCCTCAGAGTAATGGTCAAGCTGAGGTTTCCAATAGAGAAGTTAAGAGGATTTTGGAGAAAACAGTTGAAGCCTCACGCAAGGATTGGGCTTTGAAGTTAGATGAGGCATTGTGGGCGTATAGAACAGCATACAAGACACCTACTACATTATCTCCTTTCCAACTGATTTATGGGAAGGCTTGTCATCTCCCTGTGGAATTGGAACATAAAGCTTTCTGGGCACTTAAGTGGCTTAATTTTGATTCTAAGGCTTCAGTAGAAAAGAGGATGCTTCAATTGATTGAATTGGAGGAAATGCGACTGAATGCATATAATTCCTCTCGTTTGTACAAAGAAAGAATTAAAGCATATCATGACAAGAAGCTGTTGAAGAGGGAATTTAAAACTGGACAGCTGGTTTTGTTGTTCAACTCTCGATTGAGGCTGTTTCCAGGAAAGTTAAAGTCCAGATGGTCAGGACCATTTGTGGTAAAGCAACTTAGATCACATGGAGCTATGGAAATAAAAGATCCGAAATCCAAAAGAAGTTGGTTGGTGAGTGGGCAGAGACTTAAACACTACGTGGGTAGTGATTTTGAAAGGCTCATATCACTAATCACTTTGAGTGATTAGGAGTCGACGTCAAGCTATATGACGTTAAACGAGCGCTTGTTGGAAGGCAATCCAGTGTTTAAATGCTTTTGAAAGTCATGCATGGTAGGTATAGGTTGGTTAGGATAGATTAGGGTTGTTTGAATTACAGTTAGAATAGTTTTTAGCTTTGAGCTATTTTCATAGCTCAAGCTAAATGTCACTTAGCACTCATCTTAGCATAGTTTAAATAGAACAGAACATTGCCTTGGCTCACAAGGTCCTGGCACTGAGCGATTTTGAGACGATTCAACTTCGCGCTTTCTGTACAGAGCACACACATCATTGTTCAACAACTTTTTGGGAATCAAGGTAGGATTATTTTAGGTTATTGTTAAATGCGAAGTTGCCTGTGGTTATGAAAGTCATCTTAAGTCGTTTATCCATGGTAGAATAGGTTTTGGAATCTGTTGCCAGTAGTTAGGGTTATATTTTGGGGGCGAAAGTTTTGGTTTTTAGGGTTCATGAATGTTCGATGAAAGGGTAGTGATGTTTGTAGGAAGCAATTGGTGCTAACTTTGGTTTGCAGGGAAAATGCCACGAGTAAAGCATACAGTTAGAGGACGTCCACCCAAGCGATACAGAGGAGCTGATCAATTTTTTGATGAAGTCATACCCTCCGACACACCGGAGCAGGAGCAGGCAGCGAACATTCAAGCACAACAGAGTGCTCCGAAGTTTTTAAATGATAACAAAGTCAGAAGGTATGAGCAAATCAAGCGTTAGGGGTTCATTGCAGAAAGGAGGGTAGACCTCAAGCCTGGGGATTGCGACCCTTTCTTGATGGGGATATTGAGACGCAATTGGAGGAGGTTGGCAGAGCCATTGACAAAATTTGATGCTGAGATTGTAAGGGAGTTTTACTCCAACACTTATCTGAAACGTCAGGAGAGGCATAGAAGGAAGACAATGGTAAGAGGAAGGTGGATTAAGTATATTCCACAAGTTATTGATGATCTTTTGGAGAACCCTTATCGCAGACAAGATGAGCAATGTCATTATCAGAGGCTATGTGGCAGGAAGAAAGGGTTTAGTAACAAGAAGGTGGTAGCAGTTCTGTGCATGCCAGGAAAGGGTTATCAGCTGACTGAAGCTAGAAAGGAAACACATATAAGGAGAAGGGATATGAGGACATTAGCTCAAGTCTGTCTGACATTCATGTTGGCAAATGTTATGTCAACTGGGCATGTTTCGGATATAAATGTCACGAAGAGCAATGTGTTGTTTTCAATGATGCAAGATGACTTTACCATCAATATTGCGAGGGTAATTTCTGATGAAATACAGAAGGTGGTGGATGAAGAGAGAGTAGGAAGAGGGGAACGAAGAGGAACTCTGGGGTTCCCAGCATTGATCACTGCCTTATGTGAAAGTCTGGGAGTATTTGTGGATCCGAAGGTGAAGATCCGAGCTGCGATTGATTTGAAGTTCATTCAGCTTCATTGCACGAATGCAGAAGAATATCCGGAACAAAGAAATAGGGCACCAAGTCCACCTAAGTCACCCTCATCACCAACCTGGAGGCAGTGGAAAAAAGAATCATGAGACATGTGTTTCATATGGAGGATCAGCAGCGTGCTATTTGCAGATTCATTATGCAGAAGTATCATGCCACGCGAGACAAGACTTTTATGAATGATGAAGAACTGTCCTCTTACTTGAATTGGCCTGGGGACAGGCCAAGTTCAGTAGGAGGGGCTGAAAATGATGGGGATGAAGTGCAGAGTGATGCTGGAAATAAAGGGGCACCAATGAACAATGAACTAGGAGTAGAACCACCCAATGAACCAGGAATAGAGAAGGAACCACCTGTAGCTCCAGCAACAGAGGAGCCAGCAGCAGCTAGCCATGCAGAACCACAAGTTGAACCATCAGTTGAACCACAAATAGAGTCACCAATTAGAGGAGTAGATTCACCAGTCAGGTGGGCAGATTCAGCAAAGAAAACACTAGTGAAAAGAGCAGGTCCATCAACAAAGAAAGCAAATTCACCAGCAAGGGAGACACCAATGGCTGAACCATCAAGAAGGTCGACAAGATCAAAGAAGGCAGATTAACCATTGAAGGAACCATTTGTAGCTAAGCCAGTAAGATGGTCAAAAAGGGCAAAGAGAACTATAGCAGGAACTTTGGCTGTTATAAGGAGATAGAGCCTCTGAAGACTCAGTTTGTGATATCGTCAGATACAGCGGGGGAAGATCGGGCAGTTGATGAAGAGGATTCGGTGAGTAATGAGGAGACATCATCAGGAGATTCTTCAAGTGATGAGGACACAACTGAGGAGGATAGTAACTACTAAAGGTTGCTACAGCAGGAAGAAGAAGCAACTACTGAAGGTTGCTGGTAAAGTACAAAGAAAACTTTGTTGCTGAGGGATGAAATTGCAACTACTAAAGGTTGTTGTTGAAGGAAACTTTTTGTGGCTGATTTGATCAATTGTAGATATGCCAAGGGCTGGGATGAGATTTTGAAATGCTGACGAAGAGAGAGATCAGAGACAACATGTGGTAGTATATTCTTTTAATTTTGGATGAATGTCTATTTATGATGGATGACTGTATTAACTCTGCACATGTTGGATAACTGTACAAAGTTTAGGCACAAGGAACTAATAGCTGAACATAATGTATGTTGTGTTTAACATGACTGTGTGCTGGAAGTAATGGAACTGCTGGGATTGTTGACTAAAAATTTGTGTGTGCGTTAAGTAGCGTATGCTTATTTTTAAGCTTGAGCTAACAGTGACAGAAAATTAGGAAGACTGCATGACAATAGGAGGAGTAACATTAGCAATAATTGACAGGATTGGAGTGAAACAGTATGTGAGGAAGTGACACTGAGAGCAAAATTGAAATGCATATTGTCTTGATATTAATTGTTGCTTTAATTTGTTAAGCTAGGATTTATCTTGTATTGATAAGGATGAGGAAGGCATGTTGTTTGATTGAGGGTAAATGATAACTAGAGCCAAAAAGCTACCTGGTAAGATGAGAGATTGAATTGTGAACCAAATTGGGTTAAATTAGTGGAACCTTGAGCTATATGTCCATAAAACCCACCTTGAGTACGAATAGCTAGGAAATTGTGGTACAACTTGAGGAAAAAGGGAGTTCTAAGTAAATGAGGGTTGTGGATACTTGGAAGTAAGGTAGGCTGCTAAGAGTGTACTCTAAATGAAAACAAAAACAAAAACAAAAACAAAAAAGAAAAAAAATGTATATTGTTTCTGTACAAAGAAAAAGAAAAGAAAAAAATAGTAGTTGGAAAAGGGGTACACAGTGGGAAGCATGAGCTACTGTCTTAGCTTGAGCAATGTTTAATGATACAGTCAGTTGGAAAGTAAAAGTGTTGAAGAATTCATAGTCTAATTAGTTTTCCAAATTTAAATTCAAGTTGTATCCAGAATTTTTGAGACTATTTGTATGTTTTGTGTTCCAAGAAAAACCAAGTTTTTTCCATAGCCAAGCCACGTTACAACCTTTTGAAGACCTTCAGACTTATCAATTGCAGGGTGAATTTGTTTGATAAATGAATAGCAACTTTTGATTGAGAGTAATATGTCATTTTCTTTTAGGAAAACAGTGGTGAGAAGTGCGTGAGATGAGAACATCCTGTCATGACTTGCATTTTGTTGTTTGAATATTAGATTGTGGAATTTCTAATTTATGAGGCTATGGGTGAATTGCTTGAAATTAAGAAACGCTTAAGAGAGAAACAGAGCACATGAATTATGAGAGATTGAGAATTATGACTGTCTTGCTTGGGGACAAGCAAGAAGCTAAGTGGGGAGACTTTTGATAACTGTTAATTTTTGGTTAATTACGTATAGAGTTGTTAGGATTTTTAACAATTATTCAGTTTTAATTATAGGATTTTTAGGGATTTTGTTTCATTAGAGATTTTATTTTGATTTTTCTGTTCAATGCGTTTGTGGTTGTGGAAAGAGAAAATGTTGTTGAGATTTAGGTGAGATTCGAAGGAAGAGAGAATGAGAAACGTTGGAATTAAGGAAAGGAGCAGAAAAACAGATTTCAAATGACTTCTTGCTTATGCTAAAAGGGGAGCTCGAGCTAAAACTCACTTAAATCAGAAAGAAGCTCTGAACGAAAGCGTCAACGCCACTGAAGGTGTGAAGTGCGAAATAAGAGCAGCTCTGTAACAAACCATAGAGATCTTTTATAAAACAGAGGCTAGGCTAAAGGGGATCATCATCATCTTGGGAAGATCTCTTGAACTGCTGTTGTGATCAAGAATTTTCCTTTTCCTTTTCTATTGTATTTTCATGGCTACCATGCATAGCTAACTTCTCTTTTTCTTGGGATTGAATGTAAATTCTCAAATTCACATGCACTCTTAATATTGGTTTTATGTCATTCAATTTAAATACCTTTGTTAACGTTTTGTTTAGCATTTATATATTTTAGATTTCTCATTTTGACTGAAAAGCATTATTTGGAATTGGAAATAAACGTTCAACTCATTGCATATATACATTCAGGAATAAAGTGTAACGTAATGATTGTTCATTGCAAAGGTTTTTAATGCTTATTAATTTAATCTAGTAACTAGGAATAGAGCTAGATAATTTAATCTATGAATTTTAATACTAGAAGAATCAGGTTGAAAAGGTTTTGATTTGCACAGAAGGGTAATCTAATGAGATGACATAATTACTTAATTATGAGTGTATGGGAAAGAGGGAGAGTTACAATTCAATCCCAAGGCCTTTATTACTATTAATTTTATCACTTTTAATTGCTTTATTGTTACGTTTTTAAATTCCTAAACAAATTCATTATTATTACTTGCTGTTTCTCACAATGTTTTGATACATATTCAATATTCAATTATATAATCTGTTCCCTGAGGATACGATACTGGACTTATTATCTATATTACTTGCGACATCAGTACACTTACTGTAAACCGTTAACACTAATTGCATTCAGCCCTCATACTTATCCCATTCCGCCCTCATACTTATCCCATTCAGCCTTCATACTTATCCCATTCAGCCCTCATACTTATCACATTCAGCCCTCATAGATTCCCTGATTGTTCATTTTTTTTTATAATAAAATGTAACCATACAGTCTTAACAAAGGAGTTAATATAGGGGATGGAGTAATTGATTCTTAATTAAGAAACAATGATGCTGAGTTTTACTGTGGAAGATGAATGGATTATCAAACAAATATATAAAAAATGATAAAGACACAATATGGGGGAGGATATGACACCCATGTTTTACTAGAGAGTAGCATTATACATAAAGAACACAAAAATTAAGAAAAAAATACTAAAAAATATCCTACACAACAAACGATCTTGCAAGAATTAGGAGATCAAATTGCTGACACAACAAACGATCTTGCAAGAATTAGGAGATCAAATTGCTGACACAACAAACGATCTTGCAAGAATAAAGAGTTCAAATTGCTGAAAGAAAGTTTCTGTTAGCCTATTACAGAAGGAAAACAAAAAGCTAGAACTTCAACGGTTATGTTTTACGGTATTCTTTGAGTGGGTGTGTAATCCTTGCTGTTGTTATGCATGTGTTTGTTCCATGATTATATATTTTGTTTGGCTCTGTACTAAATATAATATCATGTATTAGTTTCTTGTATACACCTTACTGTTAAAAAGTGGAATAAAAAATTATGATAAAAAAAATTATCTAGAAAGCCGCTGCAAAGTCACGGCTTCCATTAAATTCATCATGCTAATGGGTGTTGTTGTAAGCACATCTTTATACTCATGGAGAAATCGTTGCTGTTGACACGGTCTCATTTTCATCAACAAAATAACCCTTTTAGAAACCAAAATCTAAACCGAATTTGATCAATCCTTGAATTCAATATTAGGAAAATACCTTAGGAATGTCAAACCAACATTTTGAATACCTCAAACCCCTCAACAAAAAAAATAGAAATTCATACATAAAAAAATATAACCTGCAAATCTCAAATAATCCGAATTAGAAACCAACACAGAGGGAAAACCCAAGATTAACTACAACACAATCATCCCAAACCAGAAATCGAAATCCAAATCCAGATATTTCCCACCAAATACCAATCCAGATATTATTCCTAGAAAATCCAATCCACCAAGAATTCTCAATTCAAAATATATAAAGATTTCTAAATATAATAAAATAAGACATTTTCTAAAAAAAAACAGTTTAACAAAAGATCTTTAAAAAATATAAAATAACTCATAAAAAACTAAAAACAATTATATAAAAATTTCAAAGATATATATCAAACATAATCAAACAATTTTCTTAAATTAGAACTACATGATCCCTGAAAATACGTAGGGCCGAGGTCAATCCTTGTCGGGTTCAAAAAAATAAAAAAATAAAATTTGTCTTTGTTATTATTTTGTTTGCTTATTGTTCATTCTTAGTATGCATTTTTTGTAAATATATATTTATTCTTATTTGCTGTAATTACTATTTTTAGGAAAAAATAACTTTTTGTAAAGCCACACTTATTTCTATTAATTTAATTACAGGTACCGTCTTAGGACGGGCGTTGTGGGTGCTAATACCTTCCCCACACGTAACCGACTCCCGAATCTTGAATCTGGTTCGTAGGCATTTTTATTTTTTTGGTTTTTATATAGTTTCCCCATAATAAGCTATAGTGGCGACTTCATCTTCAATTTAAATATTTTTTAAAATAAATTTAAGATCGCCCCGTCGTGATCCGGTTGCGACACCCTGCAAAACCAAAATAGAATATAAAATACTTCTATTAGGACACGTATAAACAAACACAAAATATAAAAGCATATCAATTTGTTGTTGTATTTCCAAAATAAACCATCCTATTTGTCCATGCCTTGGCAAATTTCTCTTTTATGGGGAATGAGCCATGTTCTTTTTTCACATAATCAATAAATAATGGTCATGGCAAACAAACACATTCAAACCGTTTAACACACCCCTCAAATGCATTACAATCACCACAACCCATCATAGTTCTCCATGCATCCATGATAACGTCCCAAGCCTCCCTAGAATCAGTCAAAATTTTACACTTTACTTTCATATTCTTGTTGATGTGGAACCAACATAGCAGGTTAGAAGCTTAAGGGAAAACAACACTAATTGCATGCATCAAAGAAAGGTCCATGTCATTAATAATGACTTTAGGAAGCACATCTCCCCTTAAAAACAATACTCTAAGTCTTTCCAAAGCCTAAATGAAGTTGTTTTCACGTTCATTTGACAACAACACAAAAGCATCCAAGAAAGCTAAGCATGTGGACGTCACACTAACTATTTTAAGCAAAGGAAACCTATATTTGTTGGTTTTCTATGTCCAAAAAATACCACTGACAACCTGTGAAGACTGATGACACCTATTTCAGTGAATATATTAGTCACGCTCTCGCAACATTATTAATTGTTGCATTTCAATTCTTGATCTTCTAAGTAATTTCTTATATGTATATCACATTATACAATTGCTTAATTCTTGTCACATTCTTTTCATTGTTCTCTTTCAAAGTAAGCAATATGTTTGTCAGCTTGACTTAACCTTTTGTCCTGTCAACAACTAAGACATGTTCATTAGGTCTTAATCTACTAGCATAAGGGTGACCGACTAATGTCTCAACCAAATCATGATTATGCAACTCACATATTACCTTCGACACCCATCATTCTCCATTGCCAACAAGTTTAGCCCGCAATATAAAGGGACAATAACACTTTCTTGTACCTGTAATAGTCACCTCTAAATCAAGTATGTATTTTCTATATTTGTCACTCCTTTCACAACCATACAACACAAATGTCTTTCTTCTTTGTTGTCTGGTTGCTTTGTCAGATCTAAGTATGACAACAACAAACCTAAGTCCAAAAGCAATTCTATGAACCCATTGAAGTAAATCATCTCTTGTAGCAAACACCTACATAAATAAGTCAAAACAAATTTAACCCAGGTGTCAAAATTTATACATAAATAAGTTAATTTACCTCATTTGTTGTAAAATCCATGACACATTCATGTTCACTACCCACAACAACACTTTCATCTGTTTCTTCCGTAATTAAGATCTTATATATTTCCTCTTAAATTCTACTCCAAAGTTTCTCTTCCATATCTACATTCAACATCCCAATCCATCATAACAACATAGTCTCTCCAACCTAGCTGGAATTACAAAATTTTGTCTCTTCCATATTGACCCAATCCAGAAGTGTAAAATTGCATTTCGGATTGGCCTAATCCGAAATGCATTTCTGTTAATTTTACACTTAGAGATTGGGGGTGCGAGGTTCAATCCAGAATACATTAAGTCACTCCCAGATTGGCCTAATCTGGAATACAATATTACACTTACAAATTGAAGATGTGAGGTTTAATCCAAAATACTTTTAATCACTTATAGATTGTATAATCCGTAATATAATCTTATCTTTCAGAATAGACTAATTCAAAATATAAAAATAACTTACAGATTATACAATTCAAAAACTAATCCAAAACACAAAATATCTTATAAATTTTATAATCTAGAAATATACATCCTAAACAAAATTAATTCTAAATTATACAATCCAATTATTTTTCAAATTATAAAATCCGAAAACAATATCACCAAATTGTAAAGACATATCTCATTATTATCACAACCACTCAAACCAATATTACCACTAAAACCTTAAACTCTAAACCACAACCACCAACCTTTAATTACCAATAATACACTATGAGGACCACCGCCATTCGACCAACCGTTACCTTTAACCACACCAAACAAATACCCAACAAAAATCTTAGACTCTTACAATCTTAAGCAATGTTTCCACAAATCAATTAAATCTTCTTATATTTTTAAAAAGAGCAATTTAGTCATTTCCACAAAACAGTTTTCGAATTTAACGAATTATGGAAGTGCACGAAAAAGGCGTCCACATTTAGGTGCAATGGAGCCCTCCCTTTCCTTCATTATTTATTTTTAGACCATTGGATTTGTTCCAGATTTTGGCCTTTGCTATTCTCACCACTACTCAAATCATAATTAAGATATATTTAAAAATGAATATGTGTAGCTTGTTCTCTGTGCACAGATCTATTTGATATAAGGTGTAATTTACATTATTTTTATATTAAAAAATCGTTTAGATATGTATATGATCACACACATAATTTATATTTAATGTTTATTATTTTATTATAATTTTTTATGATAAATAAATAATTTGTAAATTATCATTTATATACTTTAAAAAATTTAAATATTTATATAACAATGTGCCTAATCTGGCATTTAATTATTACGAATTGAATAAAATTAATTGTTTCACTATATGAATGATTGTTGACATTACAAAAATATTTTGTATCTTATTCTACTAAAGTTTAAAAATATATTTTTTCATAAATAAAATTCACTTAATAATTTTCAATATCAATTTTACATTATCTTCATTTATTATATGATTTATAAGATCATTAATTATAGTTGTTCATATTATCTTATATTTTTATTGACATAAATCATAAAGAACATATAAAATTATAAATTTTAAAAATAAAAAATATGAACACAGACAAATAATTTTTTATATAAATAATTTTGAAATCTTAATTTTTAATTGTGAATAATAAGGTGAATCGTTGTCGAATCTAAATAAAAAATTTTAAAAAATGATTTTAAAGACCATTTTCTTTCTCTTTATGGTAATGTGGTTCCTTTAGAAGTTCACTTACTTTCTTCTAAAGAAAATGTACATAAACAAGTCAAAAGTAAAATTAGCATAAAAATAATCATAATTCCCATAAACTTCTGTTCTCTATTTCAATCATTCCTGTTTTATTTTCTCTTCACTAGCTCTTTTTTCGTTATCTTCTTTCTTCTTTTTTTTTACTCTCTTATTTTTTTTTTCTTTTTTCTTCCTATTTTCTTCTTCCCTTTTTCTCTTTTATGAACATTTGACTTGGAATCTTTTTCTTCTTTTTATTTCTTATTGACTTTTTGACTTGAAAATTGATAAGAAGTATGATCACGACCTTCACATTTGATGTATATAATAAAACTAGTTTTGATCCTTCTATTTGAAGTATCTTTATATTTGTCCTATTTATGTTCAAGTTTTCTATGATGATAAATTTCTCTTTGCAATTTTTGTATTTTAAAAATGAGTTTTGGATAAAATTCTTCTTCAAAATAACCCATATAATGATTACAAAAATAAGAAACTAACACACACCAAAATGGTTAGTAAAAGTAAAAAATAATAAAAATATAAATATAAATCTAAGTATTGAATAAATATTTACATTCAATTCACTCATAATATTTTTAAAGAGTTATGCAGCCTTTCTATCAAATTCCTTTTAAAGTCAGTAAAAAGAAATACAAGTCAACTATCCAACATTTACATTCACAAAGTGAAAAAAATAACAAATCTAAGTTCAACTCAAAAAAGGTAAAGAAAAATTAGAACTCTTAAATAAAACCAAGAATTTTTTTGGACAAATAAAAAGATACCAAATAAAAAAATAAGTTAAACCAAATGAAAAAAAAAAAAAAAAAAAAAAAAAAAAAAAAAAAAAAAAAAAAAAAAAAAAAAAAAAAAAAAAAAAAAAAAAAAAAAAAAAAAAAAAAAAAAAAAAAAAAAAA
>Ga0209489_106107_pt1 | contig 19800 bp, 21 predicted proteins | sample SiratrowhiteBW_FD_187527 | JGI IMG/M metagenome (GOLD analysis project Ga0209489, IMG submission 187527) | Root nodule microbial communities of legume samples collected from California, USA - Siratro white BW (SPAdes) (version 2) | ecosystem: Host-associated > Plants > Roots > Nodule | place...
AGAAAAAAAGGCGCGTTTGAAATAAAATAGAAGCACCACGTCGGTTCTGGACTCCCAACCGACGTGGTGCATGCCCTGAAATTTAAAAAAAATTACTGTTAACACACCACGTCGGTTACAAAGCCCATAACCGACGTGGTGTGTACCCTAATTTCACATATTTTCCCCAATTTGTCATACAGTATACACCATGTCGGTTATGAGGCCTTAGCCGACGTAGTGGACAACAATCCCACGTCGGTGATGGCCTCTTAACCGACGTGGGATTCACGTGTCTTCTACAACTTTTAAAAATTTGAATTTTTCTTTTTTATAAATAGGTCAATGACGGTTGTTTGTTCCAACCGACGTGGGATTGTTCATTTATTTACAAAAATGCCAACACGTTTCTGACTACATCGTTTATCTCTTTAACCGTCATAAAAAGAAGACGTTAAAGCCTATTTTTCTACTAGTGATTAAACCATCCAGAAGTTTTAAACAAGGCAAAAAATGAAATAGACACTCATGTATGATCAAAGAGTCTTGTAGACGAATCTGATATGTCAAAACTTTCATATCTTCAAAATATTTTTTACGAGACAATTAGATTACACCCTGCTGCTTTACTTTGGTCACCATATTTGGCTTGAGAAGATTGCACAATTTAGGCCTGAAAGGTTTGAGAAGGAAAGTGAATCAAGTAGTTTACTTTCATTTGGATTAGGGAGGAGGGCTTGCCCATGATCAAATTTGGCTCAACATACAGTGGGTTTATCTTTGGCCTTACTGATTCAATGTTTGGAGTGGAAACGAATCGCTAAAAAAGAAGTTGATATGTCTGAAGCAAAAGGAATTACTATATCAAGAAAAAATCCATTGGAAGTTATGTGCAAAACACGTGAATCACCAATGATTATGGATGCTTACTGATTATTGATGTTGGTGTTATTTGAAGAATAAAGATATGGATGCGTACTAATTTCAGATGCTATTTTTATTTATGTTATTTAAGGAATAAAGATAAAATAATGCCAAGTTAGGGTAAATAACCTAGCTTGGACGTCAAGTTAGGGTTGTCTTAGGGTTTTAGTGGGCCACTTTCTGTGTGCCACTTGGCAACTTTTCATTTGAGAGGATTTGTGTCGTAAACGACTAGGTAAGGTTAGGTTTTAGCTTTTTTGATATTGATTAGGGTTAGGGTATGAAGCTTCTCCTACAAGTTTCTTAGATGTCCCAAATCCTATAAATAGGAGCATTCAACCCTTGTTTTTTTATTGACAATAATAAATGAAATAATATCATGAACAATTGAGGTGTTCCAACTCTTTTACACATCTACATATATACATATGGACTTCTAAGCTTTGTCTTTCTAGAAAATAAAAACAAAAGGCACTCAAGATATAAATATCCAATTCCTAACAAAACTCATTTGCAATAGACCATGCCCTCGCATAATCTGATACACTTTCTTGCCCCTTAAAACACAGTCATCAGTATTCAAAAGTGTCATACACATCAAGGATCCACTTTAGTCTATTGTTCCACATATTATTTGATAGCAATGTTGATACTATTGTGGTAGTTCTTTCATAAGTTCCTAGTCCCAAAAGAGAGCAACAATCCTTTTTATATCATTCTCTATTCGTTGGTCTCATTATTAATAGGCTTAACAATTTATTGATGTCGCCGGGAACACACTAGAAAGCACAAACAATATCAGGATAAAACCATGCACCCTACCTTCCCTTATTTTATTCTTCTAATTAAATTCTATCAATTAGAAGAAGACATTTAGAAAAACCATCAACTTTTCATCAATACCATTATATACCTAGCTCCCCAAAACTACAACCCTTGTATTTTTAACTTTGAAATATTTTTAAGTTACCTAAAATTGGGAGCTTCTACTTATTTCAAAGTTCTCTTAGAATATTCTCTTTCTAAACCACTTCCAGACTCATCCTAGTGTGTTGGCCTAACCTCACCTAGAACTCAAACATTTTTCCATCCTAAAATGTGACTTAATACCTCTTCTTTCATGCTTCCTCAACACTCATTCATCTCCATGCAAGAAAATGAAAACTTAAATCATTGAAGAAGAAGAATAAGGAATCATGAGCTTGACTCTATCATGTGGTATCATGAGCCCAGGGTCCTCAAGAGATAATTTCTTTATCCATTGTTTTTAAATAATGTTGTGTTGTATACACAATGTTCTTACATGTCTTGAATATTTGCACTCAATAAAATGTTATAATTGTCTTGTTCTTTGGTTCAAATTGCTTGTTATTACTTCAACTATCACTATAAATTTCCAAATTACTTACAAATTATTACACAAGGATAAAACTCTGTAAGTAAATTTAGTATTATTTATAGATTTTACCTATGGATCTAAATCCGTAAGTAATTATCTACAAATTTAAATTAGTAGGTAAATTACATACGAATTCAGATACATAAGTATAATTCATAGGTAATTACCTAAATTTCTAAATTTATATGTTATCCACGGATTTTTCCATAGGTAAAATTAATAATAATAATAATAATACTAATACTAATACTAATAATAATAATAATAATAATAATAATAATAATAATAATTAGTATTACTGTCAAAGTTATCAAACTCGAGAATTTATGTGGACTCGTGAGAGGTTTGTAAACTCGACTCGCAACTGTTGTAAACAAACATTCATGATACTAATTTCACAATATTAAGATAAATAATTTCATACAATACACCACAATAACATATAATTAAATAACAAAAAAGACACAAATTTTATCAAGTTTATAGGTCTCCTATCTAATCCTCTAATGCCTCTATTAAATATATTTGAATAGTAGTTATATTTTATTTTTTTTATTGCCTAAAACATTTGTTCCATGCTTCCATCCAATAAATATTCTATTTCCCACAACATTTTTACTTTTATGTGGTGAAATAGAAGATGATGTACCGTCATGGAATGTGAATCAGTCCCCGACATTATAAAAGCTTTAGCAATGCAGAAAATTTAAATTCCAAATTCAATTTATATTTTGTTCTAACAACCACACTTTATATTAAATTAAAATGCAAGCAAACAAAACAAATTATTTATTACCTTAAAAAATTATAAGATCTACAGTGCTCCACAGGTGCAGTGGAGTAGTTACTGGCTGAGGGAGCAATCGACCTGCACCCGCAACATAGAATAAAACTCCAACCGCAACGACAATAGCGGTGAGATAGCAACGAGACGACAATGATGAAATGATAGCGATACAACCCTTAGAGAGATGAATAGAGACGGTGTGGTAAGACCACACGAACAAAGAGGAATCCAGACGGCGAGGCGAGGGAAAACTTAACACCGATGAACTCTAGCACAACAGCATGTTCGACGACGGCGCAGGACAATAACTAGATAGCGAACAAAGATAATACCACAAGATCCCTAAATCCCGACTCAAGAACCTAAATCGACAATGAAACGAGACGAAGCTTAATGCCGATGAACACCAACATATTCGATGACGGCAACCCACATCAAGAAGACAATAAGCTTAGACTCAAGAACCTTAAATGATATTATTAATATGATTAGAATTATTATTATCATATTAATATTACATTTTTAACATTCTTATTATTAATATATTGAATATTAATAATAATAATATTATTATTATTATTATTAATATTTTTATTTGTATTAATTTCATTAATGTTGTTGTTACTGCTAATATTATTAATATTATTATTATTATTAATATTATTATTAAAATTAATAATATTATTTTTTAATTTTACTAATATTTTCATTGTCAATATTATTATTAATAATAACATTAATAATATTATAATTAATTTTATTAAATTATTATTAATAGTAATATTTTTAATATTTTTGTTAGTATTATTAAAAATTTTATTAATATTATTATTAGTATTATTTTTGGTTATTAATATTGTAAACATCCAATTTCGTCCGGACAAATAAGATTTGTTTTTAAAAAAATATATTATTTAGACTTTTATCATTTTTAGAAATATGTTTTTTTAAAAGAAAGAGATTTAGTCTCTTTTTATTTAAATAAAAAAACAAAAGAGGAGGAATTTTGGTCCATTTAAAATAAGACTACAGAAAAAAAATTTGAATGAAACCCAATCTACTAACAAATTCAGTCAGAAAAATAAAATGATTTGACCGAGGCTCAATTTAATAGAAATTTATTTAGAAAAATAAAATAAAATAAAACAGTTGTGATCCTGTATGATAGAAATAAATCAGTTCGGTTGAAGCTCAACCTATTAAGGGTGAGTCAAAAAGGAAAATAAAATTGTTATTTGCACTGCCATGTGACACTTTCTCTCTCCATTTAGTGCTTGCAGGTTACATCTCTCCACTTTCTCCATTGAATATTATGTCTGCCATTTTAGTTACCTATTTTTAATGCACAAAAATTAATTAAAAGTTAATGAATTAATTGAAAATTTAAATAGGTGAGCTGATGGAATCTGATAATAATTGGTGATTATTCTACTTAATTGCAAATAATTGTGAATAGTTCTAATTGATTTTTTAGTTTCCTTGTAATTAAGTGCATTAACTGGAAATCATTAATAGAGTAAATTGAAAGGTCTGAAGAAATTTTATAAAACACACCGAGAAAAGGAAAGAAAAAAAAAATAGAGGAAGCCATATAGAGAGAATTTTACAGAAAAAAAAAAATCATCAAGAACTTTAAAGTCTAAGGATAGTCCTATTTTACAATTGGAGGAAAAAACTTGAAGTAAACAAAATTAAGGAAAGCATCTGCAACTCGCATGTCTTAATCCTTTGCTCCTTTGTAATTGTAATATGTGTGGTTGCACTATTTGCTTATTTGATTCTGTGACAATTTATTATCAAATATTAGTGTTTTTATGCTGTGTGTAATAGATAAAATTACATCTTTGAACTATCTAACACCTATTAGAATAGGTCAGAACCTTGAATCCAAATTGAAACATAAATTCAATATCCAGAGAATACAAAACCCTGCATCAAAATTTAACCATAACATTCAACAAACAAAACAAAAAAATAAGAGGAAGGAATCATCACGCTGCCAACGAACTATCGTGGCATAAACCAAACAGTCCAGAATCCTCGCTAGCCTCTAAACATCGTTAATCGAAACCCTATAACAAAATAGAAACATAACCAAACCTTAAGCTTAACCCGTCTCCAACAAAAAAAAAACCCCAAACATCCCCGACACCAGTAGTGATCACAATGACACCTACCACCTTCATTTGAGTTCGCGCCGTCATCACCACCATTAGTCGCTCACCAAACCGCTAACTCCTTATGCCACGTTCCCTGGTGTCACCGTCTTAGTCTAGTTCCATTCACCAATTTGCCGCCGCCCTCCGCCTGTGCTCTCAGCTGCGATGACCATCGTCGGGCCATTACTGAGTCATCTCGCACTGTCGCAACACCACCCAAGTATTATCGCTGTCTCACGACACAACAATTATTTCCCCACAGAGAGAGAGGACCTAAGCGGCGCTGCTGGTCTTTTCTTCTCTCCATATCAACCCTAATGAGACATTGGGTTATGAGGTGCATAGAATGATAAAGTGGGTCTGGCCAAATAACACTGAAAAAGATGAAGTGCAGTTTAGGTATAAAATCTGGTGCAACGTGAAAAAAAAAATGCAGCATTTTTGGGCTCACTCAAATAAAATAAAGGTGCAGCATTTTGGGCTCACACACTACAAAATTAATACGAAGCTGGGCTCTGTCCACTTTGTATGAAAGAGTTGTGTCATGTTTTTTTAGGTTTCTAAGTATTGGTTTTCTGCATTATAAAATTATTATTTATATCTAATGTGTTTTATTATTATTATTTATTTGTTTTCTTAACAAATCAATAAATAATATTTTATTTAAAATAAATAAAAAATGAAAAAATGTAAAATTTAAAAAATTAAAAAATATCAATTTTTCCATCAAACAATTTTTAAATTAGATTTACGTCAACCCTAATTTTTCATCCAGAATGAAAATACGTAAGACCAAGGTCAGTCCTTGTCGGGCCCAAAAATAAAAAAAAATTATTTTCTTTGTCTTGTTTGTCTCTTTTTGTTTTTATTTGCTATAATTGCGTCTGTATTGTTATTATTTTTGGGGAAAATGACATTTTTAGAACAACACACATTTCTCTTATTTGATTAAAGGTATTGTCTTTGGACGGGGCATTATGAGGGGTGCTAATACCTTTCCCATGCATAACCAACTCATGAACCCATATTTGGTCCACAAAATTTTTTTGGTTTTTCTATATTTTTCCATAATAAACTATGGTGACGACTCCATTCTCTATTGAAAACATTTTTCTAAAAAGTTTTTTACCGCCCCGTCACGATCCTGGTTACGACAGATGGTGACTCCACTAGGAATAATTTAGAGAGTCAAGCCAATTTAATTGAATAAGTAAAGATAAGTGTGGTTTTTTGAATCTTATGTTTTCCTTCTTTTTGTATATATTTTTGCTTTATTGCTGAAATCATTGAACGTTAGGATAGGTGACATGCTTTGTATTTGCCTGGATTTTTTCTGTTTGTTTAATAGGTGGGATTCGGTATGCATTTTTCTCCCTTCACACATATCCTAAGTGGGGCTCTATATTTGGGTCTGTGAGCTTAGAAATAGAGGAGTCGCGTAACAAAATTGGGGGATGTACTTCTTTACTTAGTTGTTGTGAAAACTCTAGCTAGAGTCTGTTCGTTTTGTTATCATGTCCATGAATAATGTTCATTACTGAAATATATAGATGTGTGGTAAAACGGGACATAGCTCTAGTGACCTTTAATAGGAATTAGGGTAAAGTTATCTTGTGTGAGCACATTTACAAGCCTAGAACTTAATCCTTGTTAGGTCAAACCTTATTTAGGACACCAGGAGAAAATTTATGCAACTCAATGACCTACCTTGTTGTTCTCAGATTACTGCTACATGTGCGAAGCACCAGTTGTTTTTTTGAAGAAGATAGTTTGGGAAAAAAAAAACATTAATCTCATTTTTTCCATACTCATACATTACATGCAAATTAATAAATTGAAAAAAAAAATCAATCACGCCTTTTCCATGCTCATTGCATTACATGTATTTTCTTTTTCAAAAAAACCTTTATGTTTTTTTATAGTGAAACTATAAGCTTGTACATACATCATGGAACTTAACATGAGATATGGGTTTGAGAGGAGCAATGAAGTAAAGGGCCTGAAGAAGAAAATAATGATCAGGTTGTTAGAAAGTGATTTGACTGGTCTAAAGGAGCTAGGACTAAAGCTCAAGGCAGTGCAGAGAGCTACCTTTAAGAGTAGATATAGAAATCTACTGGGACTATTAGAAGTTCAAGCACCTGCCATTACTGCTCTGACCTAGTACTATGACTCTCCACTCAGATGTTTCACCTTTTGGGACTTCCAACTGGTGCTTATCATTGAGGACTTTACGCAAATCCTGAATATGCCCATAGACAACATGATACCTTACCAACACTTGGAATGACCCATCTCCATGTTCACCCTATTTAGGATCATGAGAGTACCTGCGAGGGAGTTGAAGGAGAAATTTGTTATTTTGTACGACATGAAGGGATTTAGTCTGAGTTTCTTGGAAGGACATTTGTATTGGTTATGTGAGGAGGAGGATTGGGAAGCCTTTATGGATGTTTTTGCTTGACTCTATGGGATTCTGTTGTTCCCCTAAGGCTGATAGTTTTGTGGATGATACTGCAATCAAAGCCTTCATCGCTTTTAAAGTTCGATCCAAAAACCCAGTCACAGTGATCCTGGTTGATACATACACATCCCTTGATTCATTCAGGAAAATGGAAGTTGGTAGTATGCTGCCTGCCTGCTTTGTTTGTTTGGCTGACTCTCATTTTGAAGAAAGAGTGGTGGGGATTAAATGCCCTATGGAATCAATTAAACAACAAAGGCTGGAGATGAAGGGAGCAGGTGGTCGGGCTTAATGTCTAGTTGGTTTAACCCAGAGGAAGATCTAGTGGCAGTCGACGTGGTAGCAACAGTCCCATTTGATGTATCAATGCGCCCAATTTCTTAATGTATCACTCATAGGCACTAAGGGTTGTATCAATTACAATCCAGTACTAGCTCAAAGGCAGTTTGGGTATCTGATTAGAGAAGCTCCTACTTTTGCTGTTTTAGAACCATTATTGTTTCTGTATAAAGAGGGTTCAACTACTGAGATACTACCGGGATCTAGAGAGCCTAGGAGAATGTGGTCCTTATAGGGCGAGACTCTAGGCTAAATGAAAAAAATACCATATCAACAATGGTTGGCAGAACGAGTCCGATAGATTAAGTTGTCTTTCAAACTGATTTCTCCTAATGTACAAGAGGAGGAATTAGGGCAAGTGGAAGAATCAGAAGAGATAAAATAGTTGAAAAGACAGGTTGAAGAACTAAAGGGCAAAACTATCAGGTTGCGTAGTAGTCTTTTTGATCTTTGTCACAGCTATGCCAGCTTGAGGAAAGATCATGAGACGTCGTGAAAAAACAAAAATGGCAAGAAAGATACACTCTTAGGATAAAACAAGACTTGGCTACTGGCAACACCGAGTTATTGAAAAGGGTCCAAGAAAGGGATGAAGCTTTCTCCTCAGAGCGTTAGTGGATAAACTTGTATGATGAGGCCAAGAGAAAAAGGCAGGAAGTGTTTGGAAAGCTCCAGGATCTCCAAGTTCAGATTGATGAGATGGAGCGATCGATGAGAGAATGGGAGGAAAGGGTAAGACAGGAACACGAGCAGCGAATAGAAGCGGAGGAGAAATATGAAGTCATGGTTGCTAAAGCGAAAAAGCACATAGAAGAGTGTAAATAGATTACTAAACACTATAAGACATGCTTTTCCCAGCTAGCGGCATTGGCCAATGGGGCCAATAAAGATGTTCCAAGGATGATGGTTGAAGCTGATACGGCTTTGCATTTCCACAAACCATCAAAGGAGGTGGAAACTTTTATAGAGCATTGCAATAGGTTGGTGGGGCTGATGACAAATATGGCTGCTCGTAGCAGAGATTAGTTGCTTTGTCTTTTCACTTTGGGTACTTGTAATAAAGTTTTCATTTGACAACTCACTTCCCAATATTGAATAAAACATAGAATCCTGTTAATTCTCCATGCGTGTTCCACAAGTTTTATAGTTCATGGTTTGATTAGTTTGCATTTTTGTGTTCATTCTTCTTTTTGCATATTTTCTCTAATTTATCTAAAAGAATCAAATAATTTTTGCAATTGATTTGCATTTTCATATTTTGCTCTTTTTCTATTTCTTTTGTAAATTAGAAAACACAAAAAGATGTAATAACGACTAAATTTCTACAACACCCATCCGGAACTCGTGCAAATCGCAAAAGGATGGAAGACTAGGATGAAGCATGAGAGTCTATGAAAGCTGACACCAACCAATTGAAGTATCAAATGGGTCAAATCCTTGAAGCCTTAGCTGCTTTGAGAAACATTAAGGATCAAGTATTTATAAGAATCTCTTTTCGTAAGAAGGGTCAAAGATGTCAAGAGCCCATTAAAGGACATTTTTACATTAATTTGTCAAATGGGTTATTTCAAACCTATTTGCAAGCCAGAGGATACATGTGGGTTTCATGCTAGTATGGAGCATTAGGTTGATGAGTATCCTGAATTCAAAAGTTTTTTGCAAGATTTGCTAGACCGACACATAGTACAAGTCTATCATCAAGGCAAAGAGGAAGAAGTGTGTACTCAAACAAGTGAAGACCCTACTCTGTCTGGACAACTGTTGTTATTGCGTTTTGCTAGAGATCGAAAAGTGCCTAGAGAAAGATAACCCGTGGTGATACAGAGTCCATCCCCTTTTTCATATAAAAGTGATAAGGAAGTTCCATGGAAGTATGGGATCAATGTCTTGAAAAAAACATCGAGTGAAATACATGACAATGGAGCTACAGACATTGATGAGATTATTGTGGATAATATTTTTGGGATTAGAGGAATGACAAGAAGTGGTCGCCTTTGCGCCCCAACAGAGTTGCGAAATGGCAAAGGCCACGAGAAAGCTGGTGAAGAAGCAACTATGGAGAAGGCTAAAACATTTTTGAAAGGGAAAGCCTCACTAATTGATCAAGATCCTAAAGGGAAAGACAACAAGGAAATTTCTGATGAAGCAGATTGCAAATTTTTGCAGTTTATACAGCAAAGTAAATACAAAGTGGTTGATAAACTAAACCGCATGCCGACCAGAATTTTATTGTTAGATTTGTTTATGCATTCCTCTCATCGAAAGTTGCTAATGAAGATCCTTAATGGAGCTCATGTGGAACGAGATATATCCTTGGACCAGTTCGAAGGGATCGTGGGTCACATAAGGGCAAATGACTACCTTACATTTACTGAAAATGAGATACCCACAGAAGGGAGAGGTCATAACAAGGCTTTGCATATATTCGCCAAGTGCATGGATTACGTACTGACAAGAGTACTTATTGATAATGGCTCATCCCTGAACGTGATGCCAAAAGCCACACTGGATAAAATATCTTGTGAAGAGGCATACATGCATCCTAGTAGCATGATCGTAAGAGCTTTTGATGGAAGCAGAAGAGAGGTTACAGGTGAAAATGAATTGCCTATACAAGTGGGACCATGTATTTTTCAAGTTATGTCCCAAGTGATGGATATATTTCCCGTCTATAGTTGTTTCTTGGACACCCTTGGATACATTCCACTAGTGTTGTACCCTTTACTTTGCACCAGAAGCTCAAGTTCATAGTCAATGATAAATTAATTATAGTCTAGGGAGAAGAAGACTTGAAAATTGTGGGAACAATGTATATTGAGCCTTTCAAGGTCAATTTGTACTTATCAATTACATCAGTAATGATGGCAAAATTCATGCTGAAAGAAGGATATAAGTACGGACATACGTTGAGAAAAATTGCTCAAGGACTCCTACATCCGCTAGAACTAACTGAGAATAAAGGAAGACATGGACTGGGATACAAACCCATCTGGGCAGACAAAAAGAAGATGATAAAAGGAAGAAAAGAAAAAAAAAACATGGCTAGATTACAGGGCTATGAGCTAGAGAAAGGAAGAATTGCCCTATGTGATATAGGACAAACATTCCGAAGCGCATGATGGATTAACAATGACCAAGTGTGATGGAAGCCTCCTATGGTGGATTTGATCCTTGCGGTTTGCTACAGAAGTTGTAGCTTGGAGAAGAGCTTGCACCGAATGAAGGAGAGCTTCTTGAAGGCAGAAGCAATGGAAGAACGTTTGGCTCCAAGAAGAATGTCCAAGGTGTTGTGAGATGAAGAGGAGGAGAAGAAGTTTTGTTAGCTTCTAGGATACATTTGGTGGCATGAATGGAGACATGGTTGAACGAGGTGAGGCCAACCTTCTAGGGTTCTTCAAGAGCTTCTAGGAGAAGCAACTCAAAGAGAGAAACTTGATAGAGAGCTGGACAAATTTTGGCAGCAATTCATTGTGGTAATCAAGCTTGCAAGAGAGGTTTAGAAACCTCTCATGTAAGCTAGATGGATAGTGTGTACCCTAAGCTAGGTTTAGAAACCCTAGCTTGCATCACACGCTAGGGTTAGGGTAACCTAGTGTGTGAAGCAAGCTTCCACTAAAACCCTAGGCACCTTCCTTCTCCATCCAATGAGAAGGTACCACATGCCATGTGCTAACCCTAACTTAGGTGCATTTACAAACCCTAAGGTACCTAGGGTTTATTTACAAGAAAATTTTCCTATGTTAATTTTTACACTTTTTCAAATGGTCCTCAAAGTTCAAAATAGTCAGCATTTTAATCTATACAGGTGCCTCTGACTCTTCATTAGCTTTAAGGTGTCTGATCATAGCTCTTATGACTGGACCTTGTTTGGTCCTTCTTTCGTTAAAGTGGCAACAATTGAAGAAGTGCTGACAGAAGGAAGTCTGAATCTCGTGTCCCCTTGTCTTCCTGATGCAAGAATCAGCAATTGGGAGTTCAAAGGTTTACCCATGGTGTTTGCAATTGATGAAATGTAATTGTTTTTCTTTATTTTCAATAAAGCTTTTTGTTTGGTCCTAAAACTTTGTGGTTTTCAAATTCAATAAATATATCAATTTGCATCTTTTCCAATAAATTCATGGTTTCCATACTTGTTTTTCTTGTCTATTTATTTTCTCAAAATCAAATAATGTAGATATGATGATTTTGAAAATTCAAATCTTTCGCATCCAATTTTCAAACTCCCTGTCGAGGATATGGAAAATGATTATGACGAGAACTATGAATCCCTGCCATAATTATTGAGATTAGTGGAACAATAAACAAGAGAAATCAAACCACATGATGAGGGTCTTGAGACAGTTAATTTGGGAGAAGAGGGGGAAGAAAAGCATGTCAAAATTGGTAACAACATGACAAAGGAGATGCAAGAACGATTATACACTTTGTTAAGGGAATTTAAAGATGTTTTTGCCTGGTCTTATCAAGATATGCCTGATCTGAATCCTGACATAGTACAACATAAGTTACTCTTAAGCCAGAATGTTCTCAGATTAAGCAGAAATTGAGACGAATAAAACATGAGATGACATTGAAGATAAAAGAAGAAGTGGAAAAACAGTTTAATGCAGGTTTTCTGGTGGTGGCCAAATACCCTTAATGGGTAGCAAATGTCGTGCCAGTACTAAAGAAAGATGGGAAGGGACAAATGTGTGTTGATTATAGGGATCTGAATAGGGTCGACCCTAAGGATGATTTTCCATTGCTGCATATCGATACTCTAGTAGACAACACTACTACATCTTCGTTATATTCATTCATGGATAGTTTTCTCCGGGTATAATCAGATCAAGATGGCATCGAAATATATGGAAAATACTACCTTCATTACTCCATGGGATACCTTTTGTTATAAGGTGATGTCATTCAGACTTAGAAATGCTAGAGCAACGTATCAGAGGGCAATGGTAACTCTTTTTCACGACATGATGTACAAAGAAATTGAAGTTTGTGTCGATGATATGATTGCCAAATCCAAATCTAAAGAGGAGAATCTGGTCAATTTGAGAAAGTTATTTGAAAGATTAAGGAAATTCAAGCTCAGGTTGAACCCGACAAAATGTACTTTTGGCATGAGATCTGGGAAACTTATAGGTTTCATTATGAGTCAAAAGGGGATCGAGGTAGACCTAGACAAGGTTCGTACAATTTTAGAAATGTTGCATCCTCGCATGGAAAAAGAAATTCGGAGTTTTCTGGGAAGACTGAACTAGATAACTAGGTTTATTCCTAGTTAACTTCCACTGGTGAGCCAATATTCAAATTTCTGCGCAAAACCAGGTTAGAGAATGGAATGAAGACTGTCATGTAGCTTTTGATAAGATTAAGCAATATCTGCAAGAGCTCTCAATACTACGTCTGCCAGTTCTTGAGCGGCCTCTTATTTTATACCTAACAGTGTTAGATGGATCAATGGGTTGTGTTCTGGGTCAACATGATAAAACAGGAAGAAAAGAGCATGCCACCTATTACCTAAGCAAGAGATTTACGAATTGCAAGCAAAGATATTCTGCATTAGAATGGACTTGCTATGCTTTGGCTTGAGATGCTCACAGATTAAGACAGTACATATTAAGTCACACAACATTGTTAATCTCCAAGATGGATCCAATCAAGTATATCTTTCAAAAAACATGGTCTTACGGGAAGAATAACTCGATGGAAAATGTTTCTATCCAAATATGATATACAATATGTTATTCAAAAGGCCATCAAAGGCAGCGCCCTTGCAGACTATTTGGCACACCAACGTATTGAAGATTACCAGTCCATACAACCTAAGTTTCCGGATAAAGAAATTTTGGCTCTCTTCAACAGAATGGAAGATGACAATAATGACAACACGTGGACATCATTCTTTGACGGAGCATCTAATGCATTAGGGTATGGAATAGGAGTAGTGCTTATCTCTCCTAAAAAGCAATACGTGCCTATGACAGCTAGATTATACATAACATTTCATCATTTCTTGAGAGAAGATAATCAATTGGTTGATGCTTTGGCTACCTTATCATCCATGTTTAAGGTGAACCAAGGATGAGAATTACCAATGATTAGGATAAAGAGTCATGAACATCCAACTTATTGTTCTTTCATAGAAGAGGAATCAGATGACAAACCATGGTATTTTGATATCAAGCGATACCTCAAGAGTAAGGAGTATCCTGAAGGGGCCTTTGAGAATGATAAGGGCATGTTAAGAAGATTGGCTGCAAAATTCACTAGTAGAAAAATGATATTTAATCACGGTTATATAAGGCTTACAAATGCGGTTCCGCAACCGCAATGGATGGAACCGCGATAAAAAGTATTGAAGATACCATCGCAGTTGTACAACCGCGATAGAAAGTATAACATATCACCGCGACTTTTCAGAAATCGCATTAAGAAATGCTCACAGTGTGCAAAGATAGCAAAAACCGACGTTGTCATTGGACATACCAACGTGGTTCCCTCTATAATTGCACTGGTATGTCCAATTTTTTTAAAAAAATGGCAGCAGCAAATAGTTGCTACCCAAAATCAAAATTCAATAGTTGTTGCCAAAACAAAATTCAATAGTTGCTGGTAAATCCAAAATTCAAAAACCAATATCTCCAATTCAAAACAATAATACTCTAACTATTTGCACAACCATTATATAAGTCTATATATGCATACACTAGAAAATTGTTACAATATACTACAACTTAGACAAATATTACATAAGTCATACAATATACTATACTTACTACAAGTTTACTCTAAGATTTCATTTCTCTTCTCAATGAAGTAAGTTGCCCATTCTGTCAGAATATCTTTTATGTACTTGTGTTCAATTGGGTCTGGATCTATGAAAACCTAAAATAGAATAATCGTGTTAGTAGTTACCATCATATGCTCATCATAATTTTATCTAATTTGAACACTTTCATACATGTTCCTAAGAGTCGATGATATGGGCTTGGACTATGGTCTTCATCCAATGCATCACATAGTAGCCACATTCCCAACTTCTTTTTTGTTTGTTACACTACAATTTCATCAAAGTTAATTCATTAAACAAGTCCACAAGGAATTTAATAGGTTCAATTAAGAATAAAAATACATTAGGCTGCACCCAACGTAGGGTATGGGATGAGGGTATAGATCTACTGCCAAGTACATTAATAACATTAATTGCACTAAAATCAAAGATCATTAGTAATAACTTTTATACAAACAAGATCAATATTTTATAAGGTAAATTAAATCATACCCTTGTACCACTTGTTTGAAGTCATTACTTGGCTTCTTATGCAGTGAACAGAACCAGACCACAGTTTTATCCAAAGGACGAACAACCATTAGTTGTCAATGTCTCCTAAAATAATGAATCCATTATTAATGTTCTCTAAATTACTTGAATTTAAAAATATAAAGATTAGTAACTTACGATTGAATAATTGAGGCAAAATAAATGCTCTTTCTGGATTCTCCAATCCATTTATGTATATAAGTTTAGCATTCCAACCTTTTATTTCCAGACATTTGTATGCTTTATGGCTCAAGGAATCCATACATATCAAGATTCCCTGAGTTATAAACTAATTTATTCATGTACCTGCATTGTTAATATATTGAATATCAGTAAAAACATATTAAGAAATGTAAAAATGTGTAACTCTAAATATACTTACATCATCAATAACTGAATGAATGTAATGTTTAACATTTGGGAGCCCATGATGATTTCCATTATATCATTCATGTATACGTACAGTGGCATACCACCATTGTTGACACCAAATAATGTATGATCCCACCGAATTGGACAAGGTGAATCATACATGATGTGGAAAAGCCTAAACAACTCCTGAATTGGATTCACTGATGTTCGGAGTTGTTGGGATGGTTGCGGCTCAAGACTTGGTGATTTCTGTTTACTCCCACTGCCCTGTAATAAAAAATAGCAAAACTAAATGTATTAATTTAAACAAAATTAAGTGTTAATTTAAATAACATGAAGAGAAATGATGACAATCATACCTTATGTTTTTTAGAAATGACCTTTAGATGTGTAGGTCATGCAATAAATGTATCGAGTGCTTACCCCACAAATCTAACATCTGATGTGGGCTCTGGCACCTCGGAATCAGCAACTTTAACTTTTTTTACAACCACTCTACTTAAATCTTCTCTAAGTGACAATGTGTGGATCGTTGAACCTGTAGCATAACTCTCCCAATCGCTACCACACGAGGAGGATCTCCAACAAACAACTTATAAAGATATGAAATATATGTTTGTAGCTCCTCCTCGTCCTCGTCCTCGTCATCATCAGCAAAACTACCCTTTGTGCTAACTCTATCACGTGTTTCATCTTGCTGCATAGGTAGTGCTTCATCTTGTTGCATAAGATTGTGCTGCTGTGTCATGCCTATGGATGAAATAACAACCTCAAATCTTCTATCAAAGGACTTAGATAAACATCTATGTCATTTCCGGGTTGCCTTGGTCCTGATATCATCATAGACAACATCATATACTTTCTCTTCATGCACAACCAATATGGAAAATTATAAATAATTAGCAAAACAGGCAATGAACTATGTTTGCTACTTAAATTATCGTATGGATTCATACCATCTGTTGCAAGATCAAGTCTGAGATTTCTTGGATCCCACAAAGAGTCAATTTTCTTCCATTATGGTGAATCGGTAGCATGTCGTAACAACCCATCACATTTTCTTCCATTTGCATGCCATGTCAAGTTCTTTGCATCATTAACACTGGCAAAAAAACGTTTTAATCATGGTATGATTGGAAGATACCACAATACTTTTGCTGGAGGACCCTTATTCATGTCATCATCATCACCGTCATTATCCTTTACTTTGTATCTTGAAACCCCACATCTAGGACACTTATGCAATCCTTCAAACTCTTTTTTGTACAATATGCAATCACTGGGACAATCATGTATTTTTCGGTACTCCATACCCATTGGACACAATATTTTCTTTGCCTCATAGTGACTGGTTGGCAATGTATTACCTTCTAGAAGTATTTGATGAAACAATTCTAACAATTCGGTGAAACTTTTATTAGTCCATCCATTTCTTACCTTGATATTAAATAATTGCAATACTGTTGACAAACGGGAAAAAGTAGAACAACCGAGATACAATTCTGTGACTGAATCATCTTTCAATGAATCATACACATGTGCTTGGTGGAAACTATCTTCTCCAATATCACGAATCATGTCTTCCATGCAATCCTCAAAATATACATTACAATATTCACATTCAGTTGTAGATTTGCTAGAATATTACTCCAAAACTTCACCATGCCAAGTCCATATTGTATAGCTCTTCAAGAAACCATCACACAGAATATGCTCTCGTATCAACTCAATATCTTGTCTTATCACATTTACACAATTCACACACGGACAATAATATTTGTTATTTACTCTTACTCCATTCCTCTTTGCAAATTGTATAAACTCTTCAACACTGTTCTCATACTCATCACTGATTCGACTTGTAGTTATCCAACTTCGATCCATGACTACATTTATAAAAAAGAATTCATACACATTAAGCAAGGTACAAATGAAACCTAAAATTGTCCGGGATCGAACATCCCCAGACTCAATACCAACACATAATAGAAAACATAAAATGTCGGGGATCGAACATCCCCGGACTAAGTACCAACATGTCATGATAAACATAAATATTACAGAAAACATAAAATGTCGGAGATCGAACATCCTCGGACTCAATACCAACACGTCATGATAAACACGATACAATCACAATGCTATAATCTGGGTCTCTCTAACATCATCCTAGTGTACAAACGAATATAAAGCACCAATAAAGTAAGTTAATGGACGAACCTAAAAAATAGAGACAATGGCAGTAGCACCACAATACAATGGCAACAGACTTGAGAAGCGTGTCAACGACTATGGCGGATACCTGAAAGTAGAAAATGAAGTTAAACAGAAAAAGTTTAGCTATTTAGCTTTCCTGGGTGAGATAATGTAATTTTTATCATTTTCTATAAAGATGTAAGATCCATAGATAAAAATTTGAATAAATGCAATCTCTTGGGGAATTATCGAAAGGTATAACATTATTGTTAACAAATTGATACACTTTGTGGGACAGAATACGATACTTTTTTTATAATGAATAAAATATGCATAAATAACCTTTTCAATCTCACTCATGCAACTCAATTAAATTAAACATATATTCTTTTAATACTAAAAAATACCAAAATAGTTACCTACTATTTTTTATATTTTTCATGGAAAATAACCGTTGGCATGTTAATGTCTTACAAAGCCAGAATTAGGGTATGTTTGATATTAATTGGAAATTTTGCCACTTTGAAAAATTGTGTGGTATACTTAATTTCTGTCAATGTCATAACATGATAATTTCACTAGGTATTAATTCTGTAAAAGAAATTCAATGTTTTAAAGTCAACTTGATTAAGCGATCTCAATAATTGCGAGGTCTCATTCCCGGCTAAGAAACTCAACATTCCCCAGATTAAACTTGATTAAGCATTCCCCTGATAACCTAACAACAGAGACGACACAACATATATCACGTTCCAAAAGTGAACCCATATTCCCATGAATGGCTTCACACCCAACAAAAATGCAAAATCACTTGCAATATATATCCGAAACAAAACAAACATAAAACCTTAGCTTGCAATAAAATGAAGATGGATTAAACCTAGGTGGTGACCTTGAAGACCCGACGCCAGCGGCGGTTGACAGCGTATGGCTGGCGGCTGTTCTAGGAGATGTTGGAGGGGATGAAGTTGATGATGGCCAGAGAGAATGACGACGAAGGGGTTGAGGATGATAGAGGAGGCGAACGTCGACGAGTTAGGTTTCACTTCCTTTCCCTTATTATGCAGTGTATTCCTCTCCCTTTTTTAAATTTCAAAGTGATTTTCGAGAGAGGAAGAATGACCCAAAGAGAGGAAGAGGGAGGAAGAATGGCATTGTGCGAGACTGCTTCAGAGAAAGAGAGGAAGAATGAAAACGAGAAAGGAAGGAAGAGTTAATGTACAAAAGCCCTAAAGAAAGGGGATACAAGCGCGATTGTTAGTGGGAACCGCACTTTGATCCCACATACAAGGGTGGTTATTTAAACAACCGCCCTTGTATCTCCCTACAAAATAATTTAAAAATTATTTTGCAGATACCAACGCGGTTGTCTAAACAATCGCGCTGGTATCTCCCTAAAAATTTTTCAATTTTAAATATTTGTGCCTTACCATCGCGGTTCTCGCTCCAACCGTGGTGGTATGGTTGCACTTAATTTCAAAAATGCCACCGCTTTTCCTTTTTAACCATGATGATATTCTGTCGTAGAATGTGTTTTTTCTACTAATGGTTGCATCTAAAACCTATATTACAATAACTATTGCTAATCTTGAAATTAATCTCATACGGATGCTAATTACGTAAATTAAAAAAAAAATACTATACTGAAAAATAAAAGTCTCCACTTACACTATTCATTAAAAATATGAAATTCGCATTATCATTACGTTGAGTTCTCAATCAATTAGATTATAAAATTAAATTAAATCTAAAATTTATATATGTTGTATTTTTTATTAACAATTAAGTTACGTGTTAACTTTAAATTGAAATTGGTTAGTTTTTATAAACTACAACAATAAATATATATATATATATATATATATA
>Ga0209489_106108_pt1 | contig 19798 bp, 8 predicted proteins | sample SiratrowhiteBW_FD_187527 | JGI IMG/M metagenome (GOLD analysis project Ga0209489, IMG submission 187527) | Root nodule microbial communities of legume samples collected from California, USA - Siratro white BW (SPAdes) (version 2) | ecosystem: Host-associated > Plants > Roots > Nodule | place: USA...
ATAGCATAGCAATGGATTTTGTAGTTGGGTTACCTCGATCAATCCAAAAATTTGATTCCATATGGATTATTGTAGATAGATTAACCAAATCTGCTCACTTCTTACCTATAAATATTAGATATTCTTTTTTGAATTTGGGTAGTTTTTTTTTATTTATGTTGAAGTTGTGTTAGCGCATATCACTTTTATAAACATTTTTTCAAATAAAACTAAGTATTCGACACTTCATATGAAGTAGATGTAGAAGACTCTGTTTGTTTGTCTCAGTATTTTTTTCTAATTTATGTTTGATTATTGTTACTGTTGTATCTTATCTTTGTCCTTTGAGACTGTTATAAACCTTCTTGCACTAGTGATAAGTACCAATTTTCAATGTTTTTATATATGAGAAATATTGAGTACTTGTATATTTAAGTGTTATTTAAAATAGTAATTATTTTCAAATTTTTTGATTTAAATTTATGTTTTAAGTCATCGATTAAAGAAAATCATTTAATCTTAATTAGTGTGAAATTTCAGGTATAAAAGAATGAAGAAAATGAGATTGGAAGATTTATGAATAAAAGAAATAAAAATTTTAAAATAGAAAAAAATTCAAGAGAAAAGTCACTTAACCTAGGCCCAAAACCAAGTTTAAAAGGAGATTTTTAGGGTTCTGGGAGAAATGAAGACCTAGAGGACGGAGGCGGATGGCTAGAATCTAAGATTTTCTTCTCCTCTTGCAATCTTCCTTTCATTGGGTTATAATGGCTACCATGGATAGCTAATTCTTCATCTTTGAGATTGAATGTAATCTTTTGAACTCATTCATATTTTGGTGATTTTTATATATAATATTTAGTTTCTACTCAATTGGTATTTTCATCTTGTGTTTAATGCTAGACTTTTGAATTTCTGACCTAGATGAAAATACTCAATATATTGGGATGCTAGGGATAGGTTTCGATGTAATGATTGCGTATAACATCTGTTGCAGGGTAATTTACTAAATAGTTGAGGAATCAGTGTTTAGGAAATTTGCTTATGAACTTCATATCAGAGGAATCGGTATGAATGATTTTTATATGTGCATCAATTGTGAGTAGTTACGAATATTATATGTTTTTATCAATCCCAGAGTCTTTCTAGATCTTAGCAAACTCCTTTTTATAATTATTACTTATTTTTAATTGTTCTTTTATATTTCTTGACTTAAATTATTATCAAATCATCTTGAAACTTTTAGTTGGTTAGTGAGTCGTGAATTTAAACTCTCAAATAGAACGATTCCTTAAGGAATTGACATCTTTACTTAACTTACTATATTACTTGTGACTCGGTACACTTGTCAAATAAAGTCTTAACAACTAGAACGTTGAATGCTTGGAATAACAAAAGTTGATGCAACAAAAGTCTTATCTCTATAAAACTCCATTTATTTTTTATTTTTTTGCTATAGAGGCTTAAAGAAAACTTCTTATCTATTTGAATTTCTGTACTTCATTGCTTAATATGCTAAAAAAATAATTTAAAAATATTCATGATAACTCATAATAATAACAGATCGATTACATAATTCGAATAAAAAAATTCTATAACGGAGATTTTCTTTTTCATATGAATGTTTCAACAACTTTCTAATTTTATCTATATTTTGAACATTGATGAAAAAACAGATGAGGTTTTGATTTTGAAAACATTTAAGTGTAGACACAACAAAGGTCGTTAAGTATATTTGATAAATCTATTCTAAGATGAAGATTTAAAAATCAAATACTCTATTTGTTTGGTAAAATATGTTTTATTGTGGCAAATAAATTAGATTGAATTTTTGAATTAACATATTGATTTTTCACCATCTGTACTGCAATCAACTTTTCTGTGTGTTATTGGCTATTCTGAATACTTTAATTAATTGATTCTTAAAGATAATCATTCTAAGCTTTAAATTTGTTGAAAAAGTTTTCATAAATTCATCTCACTTTTGAATTCAGCTAATAATGTTTACATTAAGAAGATTCAAATGAAGTTTATTATTCATAATTAAAGTTGTTTAATTGCTGTATATATAAACTACAACTTCTAGCATGCGTTGCCCCTAATGTGTTTATGACGAATAAATCATCCAATTTGTAAGATCGTCTTTTAAACTATGTTTTACTCCACATAAAACAATTTACTAAGTCAACATTTTATTATAACTTATAACGTTTGTTATTATCACAATCTTATAAATTGTTTATGTACACAAGACTATCTAATAAGATCTTAGATTGTTTAGTAATGACTACATTATCTAATGAGATATTATACCATTTAGTAGTGGTTAAACGGAAACAAACAATCTAGAAGGTCTAGTGTAAACAAAAAGACTAGATAGCCTGAAATCGTAGTTGTTTTACAAACAAATTACACGAGTTTTAGTGTAGACTGTTTGATACAGTGTTAAGCCGTCTAATACTATGCTATATCGTACACTAATTAGGTGATAGTATAAATAGAAGTTAATTCTAAGTCGTCTCCCAATTAATCCAACAATGAATTTAGCCAATCAATGTCCAAAACACATCTATAAGTAATACAAGTTAGTAAAAATAATATAATAAAAGGGGGTTTGATAATTGTTGTGCATGTAAATACAGACAATGTAAAAATAGTGAAGAAGCAAGTTAACTCTTAAGTTCATTCAATTAATATATTGATTCTTCAATTATTTCACAAAGTTGAAGTAAACCAAACAAGAATATATCAAATTTAACAGAATTTCATCAATAAAACAAGTGTCTATTGACATATTTAGTATCTCACTTCGGTCTAAATGTCTACATAGTAAAGTTTATTTCTACCTCTTGACTAAGTATACAAAAGATTGATTAAGACTAAACGATTTAACCAATAATTATAATTAAAGAAAAACAAATGAATTCTCAACAAATGTTAAAAAAAATCATTTTACAAAATCTAGAACTCAAAAAGATCCACTATAAAATACAATATGTTACAAAGAACTAAAGAATAAAAATCTTATTACACAAAACCTCGCAATGTGAATTCATAAGAAAATCAACCTAAAAGTATTTAGCCTTTTCATATGAAAGCAAAACAAAATAATTACAATAAAAAAAAACTAAATAAAATGCTCTATTCTCCTATGTTTTTCAAATGTTACTATAAAACTAGATTCTTTCCTTGAAAACGGTATCTTTTACAAGTTTTGTTTTCCATTTTAGCCTGCACTTTGTTCTTCATATCTTGACGTTGATTAGTTTCTAAATTTGTTTAATAAACATTATAGATTTTATTCTCTAATTTATTCACGCAGATCTCATTTTTTGTTTTGATTAAAAAAAGCAATTTAGACTTTTACTTTATCAAACTCATCCTATCATAGTGTTGAATATTTTTTTTTTTACCTTTTATCAAACTGTCTAATGTATGTTTCCTACATGATACTCTTATTACACATTGTCTTCATTAATATTTGATATTGTTCAAATACTTTCTTTGATTGATTTCATTAATATTTGATATTGTTCAAATATTTTCTTTGATTGATGATTCATTAGAATGACTACTTTTCCTAACTATTAGACTGTCTAATTAGACCATCTAATACTTATAACTATTAAATCGTCTACAATACTAAAAATATAACATTAATAAAAATAATAATTAAGTCCAAACCACCCCTAAACAGTATTAGACAGCTTAATCATTACTAAAAAGTGTAAGACACCATTAGACAGTCTTATATATATAAATGGTGTATATGATTTAATCATAATAAACAGGTCTAAACTATAAAGTATTGACTAATAAAATTAATTTATATATAATAAACACAATTTAAACACGTCAGAAGATGTTTGTGGATCCTTTGTGGATCCTTGGACAACGTGAGCCATAAGTTGTAGTTTATATTGGCAGTGAATTAACACAATTTTGATTATGAATTATAAATTTTGTTTTAATCTTCTTAAATGTTTTTGAAATAAAATATCTCATCTATTTCTGTTTAAAATATAAATAAAAAATTATAAAATTTTTGAAATACTAATATGAAAATATTCTCTAATATAGAAATTTTTTATTCGAATCATTTAATTGATATGTTATTACTAGAAGTGATTACAATCATTTTGAATTTTTTCTTTAGTAAATTAAGAGCAGACATTCGAATAAAAAATATGAAGTCATGTTGAGATAGATTTTTGCTACATCAATGTTCCAAACACTTAAGCGATCTTCTTCAGTAAGTTTAATAAAAGTCTAAAAAGCAAAGATGATGTACAACAACAAAAATAATCAAATACAACTGAGATAAAAAAAATAAAAAAATTATAGGCAAACAAGCCTTCTACATCTTCTTCGTATAGAACATCTAATACCTTAGTTTTATTTGAAAAATGAGATGTTTATACAATTTATGTTGGATCGCACGACTTTAAAAAAAAAATTAAAAATATGCTTGTAAACACGACTCTAGTATAACTTTAAATTTTTTTATCCAAATTAAAGAAAAATTTAAAAGACATATTTGGTAGTAGAACCTCAATAGAAATTAAAATAAAAAAATGCATTTACACGACTTTATATAATAGAAAAGAAATTGGTTTGAAACTGAAATTATGCTTTTAATTACAATAAAATCATGTTTAGAAGTAGGATTTATCCATTTATATAATAAAAACAGAATTTTTTTGTTTCAGTAAAAACGATGAAAATTTTACTTTTGAAAAAAAAAAACTAAATGATACCCATAAATTATCCCTAACTATAAGATAAACTATGGCTTTATAATGAAAAGAACATTGCAATTTTGTTACTTTATAACCTTAAATTGAATCATAATATATATTCATACTTTAAATTGAGTTGTATGTTAAAGATTCAGACATGGTTTATTTTATTATATAATGAAGATAAAAATTAAATATATATTTATAGATAAGAGATTGAGATGTTGTAGAGTGAAAGACTTTTATTAATTAAATAAACAGTGAAAAACGGATAGAAACATGAAAAAAAAAAAAGTAATATTGTAGACGTTTGATCGGGTAACAAATTTGAATTTTACTTTCTAATCCACACACTTTAAATTATATATAAGAATATATTAGTTATATAACATCCCATATTTTTCATAAATACAAACTTTGCATGGAAATTATATAATAAATCTCAATATAAATATTTATATATTTATCATATAATTCAAAATATATTTCTTTATATAAAATTTATTAAAAATATTTGTGTACAGTCACAAAATTAAATTAAATTAAACTTCTTCATCAGCTTACTAAGAATTTATACCACCTGTCAAATTCTCTACTCACATTACTTTTTCTCTTATTCTCACGTGTAATACACACCATCATCACAGATTTAAAAACAAAACAAATACCATACAAAAAAGAATGGTAAGCTAGAGAGTTTAAAAAAATATATATTTTTTCATAAATTGGATTTTTATCTCAATCAAACAACAAAAAGTTTTTATAATTCATCTCACACATCACATCATCACTAACACATCACACTAATGAGACATCCATATGATCTGATATGTTCTTTTTCACACCGTAGTGCAGTCATATAACCTTAATCCATATAATCTAATCTAATCGATTTGTTTTCACACCGTAGCGCAGACATATAAATTTAATCCATATGATCTCGTCTGATTGGTTCTTTTTTACACCGTAGCGCGGTCATATGAATCCTTAAACCCACATGATCTGGTATAACCGATTCTTTTTCACACTGTAGCACAGTCATGTGAATCTATTAATCCATATGATCTGGTCCAACCGGTTTTTTTCACACCGTGGCCCAGTCACATAAACCTTTTTCGATTCCCACTACCAAGTCATATTCATTTATGATTCCAATGACTAGTAGAGTCGGGATTGAACCTCCTTCGTCACCACCTAGTCATCTTCATCTATGATTCCAATAACTAGTAGAGTCAAGATACGATAACACGGGTAGTCTCGATCATACACCACATCATTCGCAAACATTGATACTACATCATACAATACACAAACACTCATCCAATTCATTAATAAACAAATAATTATAATATTTATGAAAAACAATCAAACTAGCTTACTGACCCAAATTCACAAATATATCTTACATATCATACATAACATTCACTATCTCAAAATAAATTAATATTTATAAAAAAAACATACAACTAGTTTCCCTTACCTTTATAGAGTAGAGATACTCAAAAACCCTAAAATCACGGGTAACCTAATTTTGTTCAAGAATTTAATCGAACACTTTCGATCTACTCAACGTTAGGAATATAGGAGTGTCTTTAATTAGTAATTTGATAACATACAATATTACAAATCTAGAGAGAAGGTAAAAAACTTTAAAAAGAAATTGTTTTAGAGAGATAATGGTTTTCATAAGAATGAAAGTGTATATCCTCTTAAAGAAGAAAGAGAGTTGTAGTTTTTATAAGCGAACGCGACAAATCTAATCATTACTTACTCAATACTAAATCCTCTTCAGTCTTTACTCGCCCTCGAGGACTTGAGGAGCCTATGTACTATAGGGTTGACAAAGGCACAATCAGATTATAATAATAGCTGGATATCTCATAACTAATTCTGTTATAGAATCATAACCGAATAACAAAATACAACAGAATGGGCCCAAACTCATTAAGCCCACTACTATGTCTATAAATACAAGCTCAGTCACTTTAAACAAGGTATTTCTAACTCTGATTTATATCCCTGCACACTCTAACCCTAAACTGACTTGAGCGTCGGAGTGCCTGCAGAACCCCCTCCCGGGATGGTGGAATTCGGAGCACTAAGGAATGACTTTGAGAAGCAGTCAAGGAGCCAACACAGAAAGTATTGTTGTTGCTAGAGCCAACTGTTCATATGCGATAACATTTTGGTGAGATAATTGATGGTAAAAAAAAATCAGATGTTATCTTATCTTTAAAGCTAAGTTTTAGATTGATTTTTGTTCTATAGTTATTTTCTAGGGTATTACAAGTTCAAATAATTGCATATGTAAATTATTTTGTTTAATTATTTATTTAGAATATTTTATAGTAATATTAAAATTATGCTGTTGAAAAAAAATTTTAAGTGAAAAAAGTGAACATAGTGATATTATCGTGTAATCCATTATTTCTATTCTAAGTTAATGTGTAACAATAGTGACATTATCATGTAAATTATATGTGACGTAATATCACGTTCACATAATGTATATGATTATTAGATGTTATGTGAAAATGATTATACATAGGTTTAGCATGATACAGTGATAATTTGAGACATTAAAATTAATTAAGGGATGATTAGACTTACATAATAAATGTGGGTGTGACGTGGAGGGAACAGAGGGTGTCGTAGCCACGCGGAGAAGACAAATATAAATAGGAATAAGAGTTGGAGTGGAAGACAGGAAAAACAAGGAATGAAGGCGGTGACAAAGGCCCACCCAAAACGCATAAATTAGGTCTCACCCTTTTTTTTTTTCTAATTCCCTATATTTCATCGTTCGCACCAATCCAAACCCAAGAAAGAGAAAAACAAAAAAGCTTCGTTTAGGAGGAACAACAAGAAGCTCTGGATTCCGCCTCTTCCCGTCCTTCGAGACGGTTGTTATGCTGCGTGCGTTTCAGGTCTCTTCCTCTCTCCTTCTCTCACCGTTCTTTCAGATCCGATCCGATTCCCTATCGGATCCTTCCGATTAGCTTTTCGCTTTAATTTCGCCGTCTTTTATGCTTTTTCCTTTTTTATTTCGTTAGGCTTTTGACGCTTGCCAATCCAGGTATTCAATTTGTTTGTTCAGTTCATTCCGGATGTTAGAGGATTACGCGTTCCTTCAATTTGACTTTCGTCATGGATTTTCCGCGTTTCTTTTCTAGGTTTTTGTTTTCTTTTTGGGCTTTGGTGTTAGTTAGGGCTTGGGGATACGATTCTGCTTTTCTGATTGGGGCTTTTTCTGGTTCTCGAGATTCGTATGGATTGTAGTTGATGCTTGTATTCCGGCTTCGGTGATAATTATCGGTGTTATTAAATTATTTGAGCTTCTATTTTTTGGAATAGGGAGTTTTATTTGATGACAAGATTAATCAATTCCTAGAGCTGCTAGTAGGCTATTTTACGTGTTGTAATTTCAATTCCGGAATTTAGTTCCTTGACTGATAATTTGCTTTTTTTTCATGGAAAACTTTCAATCTTTGCACAGGATTTTCGAATTTTAATTGTTTGAGGTAAGTTTAAATGCAATTAATTTTGCTTACTTGGTCGGAGACTCGTCGTCTTCGTCGCTGTTTAGTTGCATCATCTGAAACTAATAGTTGCCTGATTTCGTACATCATTCATGTTTATTGTTGAGATTTTTTATTATATTCTTCATGTAATGGGAAAGAGAATTGAATATGGATTTTTTATGAATCTAACCCTCAAAGCCTTCTTCGTGTTCTTTAACTATAGGTTGGTCTGGGTTTGAATCTAAAGGATCGTGATTTATATTTTGAGACATGGAGGGAGTATGTTTCTGGACATATTGCTACCAGTATCGGTTTTTTGCATTCCAAGAAGTGCTTGATTGGCGATTTTTCATCCTTGGAGATTTTCTTCGGGTTTCTTTTGTTAATTGCACTTAGTGTTCTGCTCCCGTTTGATGATCAGCACAGGGTACGTGATGCTACTTTCTTCTGATACAGGTGCTGCATCTTTAGTGCACTTGTGCAAGTAAGCGCTTATTCTTATTCTTCTTTGCAAAACACCAATCCAAAAAGAAGTTTCTTGATGAGTGTTCCTTTGGCAGTGCATTGCTGACCCATCATTCTGTTAAAACTTCCGGTAAATCCTCTTGGGTAAGACTTCTATCGTGAAGAAACCTCCAGAAATTCTGTTTCAACTATCAAAAAATTGACTTAGCCTATTTCTGCTTTTACAGGGCTGAAACATATAGATCGGTGACTGAATATTGGATTCTGCCTGCATCTTTTGAGTGAAGCATTTGCATTGAATCAGTTCGAACTGTAGTTATTGAAATAGCCTCCGTGTTGCTCTTGATGGGTATTATTGCTGATAATACATCAGTTACCCTATGTTTCTGAAACAAATCCTACTTTGATTAGATGAAGTAGATCTTATTGTAGCTGCGAAGTCTTGGGTCAAGGTGATTTTAGCTAGAGAGAGAATAATGCTACTGCTTTGATCAGCCATTTTAGTGGGACCTGAGAAGTGTCAGTATGATCTCTGGTTCTTGTTCATTTCCACCACCTTTACTCTGCAACCATTTCAAAGCCGTGGGTCTATTAATGAATAAAGCTGTGCAGCCCGTCCATCTGAAAGTTTCTGCTTCTATGCCCTCTTTTGCTAAGACAGAAAATTGATGGTGGATTTTACTGGACCAGCAGGAACCTGTTAATATTTTATACAGCTCTGAGCATCATCTACACGAGATAAATGCCATTTATCCTTTGTGTTTTTGTTTACATTTGTTGAATAAAGAAAGTGCTGCTTAGTGTTCCCTGGGAACAATGGAGAGGTGATTACCTTTTCCCGTTTTTGCAGAACTTCCTATTTCCTCCCTATTAAATTTCTCAGTACATTTCCCTGCAAATACAGGTACAACTTAATTAAGGAAGTTGGTGATGGGACGTTTGGGAGTGTCTGGAGAGCTATAAACAAACAAACTGGTGAAGTTGTAAGTATTCTTTAACCGACGTGATGGAGTTGCTCTATTTGAAGTTGGATGATGTCCTAATAAGTAGTAAAACTGCAGGTTGCTATTAAGAAGATGAAGAAGAAGTATTACTCTTGGGAGGAGTGTGTAAACCTAAGAGAAGTCAAGGTTTCAATCTTGCTTATTTTTCTTAAGCCTTTTTTTGTCATGCATTGTTGAATTTTTATAATTACTCTCTAATTTCCCTTGTTGGCAGTCATTGCGAAAAATGAACCACCCAAATATTGTCAAGCTGAAGGAAGTTATTCGAGAAAGTGACATTTTGTACTTTGTTTTTGAATACATGGTGCGCGATTAAACTTTTTGGTAGAAAAGGAATTGGTTGGATATTGCAAGATCTGATAGACTAATTTTAGTTTCAATTTGGGGTGATGTAGGAATGCAACCTATACCAGCTTATGAAAGATAGGGAAAAACTGTTTTCTGAAGGTGAAGTTAGAAATTGGTGTTTTCAAGTTTTCCAAGGTCTTGCTTACATGCACCAGCGTGGATACTTCCATCGTGACCTGAAGCCTGGTACTTATTCACGATTTCCTCTAAAATCTATTAGATTATGCTTTTTGATTGAATGGGAGAGTTAATCTATAACTTTTATAATTATATTATATATAAAGGAGATTTTTTTGTACCTGTTTTATTTTCCATTATATCCTTTAATCTATGTAAAACTAATTTTTTTTTTATTTTCTTGTCTTTATCCCTTCTAAAATAAACATCCCGACTGATTCTCTCACTGTTCGGGTTCAATTGTTTTTTATAAGTTTCAAATTTTCTACTCTCTCGCATCCCAGCGGATGACTTCGAAATTTTTTCATCTTAAATTTAAATATCTTAAATAATATTTGAAATTTGAACAAAACAACATAAAATATATAAATATGTATTAAAAATATATTAAATTTAAAATTAGTGTACACAATAATATGTATAATAATAAAAATTATTACAACTATTAAATTTTGACTCGATAAAATAAGATAGTGTGATACAAATGCATGTGGTGTTTTCATTAGGTTATAAACTATATATAAAGACGTTTTTTGTTTACGCAATATACCCTTTTAATCTAGGTAAAACCACTTTATTTATTTTCTTCTGCCTTACCCCCTTCATACTAACCGTAAAAAATTATTCTTTCGTACTCCGGTTCCATCTGTGTTTTATAATTTCCCTCTCATAATAACTGTAAAAAAATATTCTTTCGTACTCAGGTTCCATCTTGTTTTATAAGTTTCTTAAATAAAAATCTCGTATCTAAACAAAACAAAATAAAAGTAAATCAATTATATAAATAAATATGTATTAAAATATATTTTAAATTTAAACACAGTGAAATAAAATAGTATTTTTTTGCTAGTTAATATTATGTGTGTTATGTAATGTTTATTATGCCAGAATTTTATTCTCTTGTACTCTAGTTTTCTCTGGCTGACATGGTTGTATGTGTTTTCTATTTTGACTTGTTAAATGCTAATTAGATGAACAGAGCTCTATTGTTAGACAGACTTGACATAAATAAACTGAGAGCACGGTCTACTGTTTATATCTTTATTCTGTTGGAAAATGTTTCTGCTTTGACCCAAGGAATGCCGATATGGTGCAGAAAACTTGCTGGTTACCAAGGATATCATCAAAATTGCTGATTTTGGCCTAGCCCGAGAGATCACTTCACAACCACCCTACACTGAATATGTCTCCACACGATGGTATGTGTCATCGACTTTCAATAGATGTTTCACATTCTGTGTTTTAGGTATGTAATAACATGCGTGACTGCCTTCCTGTTTAGGTACCGTGCACCTGAAGTGCTACTTCAGTCTTATATGTATACCTCTAAAGTTGGTGAGTGTCTGATTGGGCAAAAATTATGTCATTTATTTTTGTCACTGATATGTTTTTTCAAGTGATGATGATGAGTACCATTTTATTAACATTTTTCCCCTTCTAGACATGTGGGCGATGGGTGCTATAATGGCTGAGCTTTTCTCTCTTCGTCCCCTTTTCCCAGGTGTCAGGTATTAGCTTCCCACTTGCCGCCCCTTCCCTCACCATACACCTAATTATGAATTTTTGACTGAGAAAGAGCAAATAGATCTTCATTATGGAAAACAAAATTTTAGCACCTGGAATTCATGCAATTTATATAATCTAATTATACGATGTTTTTTTGCTTAAAAGTGGTTTCATGTTCTAAAGATGTCCTGATTAGCAACTGGATGTTGTAAATAAACGTGTTTCCTTGTGACATGCAGTGAAGCAGATGAGATATACAAAATATGTGGTGTGATTGGCAATCCAACCCATGAATCTTGGGATGATGGACTCAAACTAGCAAGGGATATCAACTACCAATTTCCGCAGGTTAGATTTAACCCGATCTTGCTTTGTTTGGTTGTTAGCATCTGGGGTGCTAGAGGCGTACTTAACTAACTACGTATAGTGGCATTCTTCTAATCACTTTATATGCCTTTTTTACTTTCTATAGCTTGCCGGTGTACATCTTTCTGCACTGATCCCGTCTGCAAGCGAGGATGCAATCAGCCTTATCACAGTATGTAGTTTTTGGTATATTGGTTAGTTGCTTAGGCCTGTGAGCCACTAATCAACAAATAGTGTCTAATGCCTTTTCTTTTCTGTTTTCTTCTTTTCTGTTGATGCAGTCACTTTGCTCCTGGGATCCCTGCAAGAGGCCAACAGCTTCCGAAGCCCTTCAGCATCCTTTCTTTCAGGTGGTCTTTTAACTAGTTAATGTTTTGCTGTTTTTCTTTTTGTCAAGAATTTATCATCTTTACTTTAGAAGCTGTCTTATTCGGACTTTTTATTTGTTGTAGAGTTGCTTCTATATTCCTCCATCCCTTCGCAGCAGAGCAGTGGCGAGAACTCCACCATCCGGTTTGTATTATTTATTAGACAGGGACGTGTTTATTGTGCAGTTGAGTGGGGAACTTAATTGTCCTTTCTTTACAGCTGGAACCAGAGGAGCACTTGATCAGCAAGGGGTAAAGAGATATTCCAGTGGTTTATCTAATTCAAAGATCACCAATCATTTTTCTTCCCAGAAATTACATCCTCCTTTAGCTTCAGGTGACCTATTTCATTTTTATCGATTAGATCAATGTATGTGTTCTTTCCATTAATTTTTGTATGTGGAGCAACACGACCCCAAATGCACACTGGTTGCCGAATAGAAAAACTTTGTCATTAGGGAAAGGACAAGTAACATATTTTACTATGGTACATTGATTTTTATATAAATGAACTACCCATGCTTATAATTCTTGTAAATAAGGTTATGATGTCCAATACAAAAGTATTTGAACCTTTTGACTATTTTTCCTCACGTTTATCAAGTTAATGGTGTATTCTTACTAATAGATTTAGTTTTACTTATCAATAAGTGGATAGAAGCTTTGCCTTATCTGATTTAAAAGGTTCCTTGGGCGCCTGGCCTCTGCACCTTGGATGCGCGTTTCGGTTCCCTTGATTACTTTGAAGAGAATTCGATTATATTATGATTTGGTTAAAAATATCTGTTTGTTGAAACAGGAAAATTCTTATCATCATAAAAGGTTTTCCCCCTTTGGATTTATGTACCTAATAGTTGTTGTTTGGTTAGTGTAATACTCTGTATATTTGAGAATTTGAAGACCGATGTTCTCATCCAATTAAGAATGTTACAGGTGTGCAAAGGAAGCTGGATATGGTAAATCAGGTGAGTTATTCTCTTAACATTTTGTTCTTTCCACCCCTCTCTCATTAACTAGCGCAAGATGCTTTCTTTTTATTCCAAGATTTAAAAAACATGATAGCCAAATTTACTTGAAGTCCTTTTTTCGTATTATTGGTGAATGGGCTCTTATTTGGCATCTTGGATGGACTAATTTGTTAAATCTTAAGCTGGTTCCTTTCTCATTCAATCCATGTGTCATGCCAACGATTTCTTTCTGTTTCTTCTGTAGGATGGAATTAAGAATGAAAAACCTATGAGGAGTACTAAACCAAAGTATCGACAGCCAGGAAAGGACAACCCAAGTAAGCTTTGAGTCTGTGATTTTCATTATTGGGGGTGTACCATGTCACATGTTCGAACTGAATTGTTTTGAAATCGAACTGGTTTAGAACATAACTGAACGGCTTTCTATTATCAGCCTCATTGGACTCGAACTATTTAGAACCGATTATAAAAAATTTGTGTTATTTGTTTTCTTCTGCCTAATTAGGAACTTTGTTTCACATCTATGCAGTAAATTAATAATTAAAGAACAATTGAAGTTACGAAGTTACAAAACTGTATATTTTTCTTCGTTTATTCGCTGTAGTTTACAATGCTATTCACCGACTAGTGAAGAAATAATAAAATTTCTACTTAACTTACTTACAGTGGTAAGAACTACATGGATATCTTAGTTGAGACTAGGATTATACAGTTGCATTGCAAGGTTTAAACAAGTCTTTTAATAGTTTGAAAAAAAAAAGGTTTAGAACTAATTTTCTAATACAGTTTTTATTTTTAACTAAATTTGTTTAACATCCCTTCGTTTTCTTACACTGTTTAACATCCCTGGTATCAAGTGTTTTCGTGGTCACACTTTCAATCGATTGCCATTCTTTAGTATACCTTTTAGAGATTTGTTAGAGATTTGTTTTCTTCTATTGTCTTGATTATTGTTTATGGAAAACTGTGTTTGGCTGTTGGCAGCTTCAATGAGCAAGGGGAGGTCTGCACGTGGGGTTTCAGACGCAGCTGAGAAATTGGGCAATTTGTCTGTTAGTGGCAGAAGACAATCGATGGGGCAACCCCGTCCCCCACCAATGAAGGCTGGAGTGAATTGGATTTCTGAATCTGGAAACTTCATCCTTGGGTCCGCCCAGCAGATTCAGGCTGGAAGAACTTTCACCAGAAAAGTTGCCGGATGAGTACATGTGGGAGACCCTAATGTGCATGCTCAATGTTGTTTGTGTGAATGTCCTAAAGTATGAATGTGTTCAGACAATATTTTATGGCTTTGGCCAACCTCTAAACTACAAAACTAGTGTGTATTGCCTGTGTTGTGACTTGTTGGTAATCGTCTCGTACATGTGGGACATGCAGAGCTAAGCTGATACTTCAAAACTATAAATCAAAGCTTTATAAATAAACTTTTTCCCTACTTGTAAGTTGTAAGATTGTATTCATACATCTTGCCTATCTGCTGTATATAAAAGGTAATTATAACGATGATGATAATAATAATAATTCCCAGAACTTATTTGGTTTTTTATTCATTCAAGTTGATCGGATGATGCTGATTAAGTGAAGTGGTGAGGGTCATTGCCAAATTTCGTGTTGGTGAAATCGTGAGGGTTTAAAACGAGTTCAGTTAAAGTAGAAGTTCTGGTAGCTTTGAGTCCTCAAATCTCCTATTGCTATTGCATACTCTCTCGTCCACTCGGGAAGTAGGGGATCTGCAGATATTCCTGGTAAAGCGATGCTTTGGGTATAGATTGTGTTGCTCATCTTGTTGGGGTTTTCCGTTTTTAGTTTAATGGAGTTTCTGTAATATCCACTATGATCAGAAACAGTGTTATAGTTTTGGTTCATTTTTAATTCTCGGAGTTTCCACACTAGTCAAGTCGTGTTGCATACACACTAATTGAAACTTGTTTTAGAGCCTCACAATTTAAGAAGTCAGACTTCATGATTTCAGTCAGTCTTCATGATTTCACTTAACCAGCGTCAGTAGTCCAAACAAAATCATTGTCAACAACGATTTCCATTTTAACACAACTTCTTAACTAAGATTTCTTCCCACTTAAAACAAAATCGTCTTTCTTATGATAGAGCTGTGTTCATCTAAATTTAGTTTTTCATTTCAATAATTAAAAAAAATATTTATTTTAAACAATTATTTGATAAATTGCATCATATTGGAGAAAAGTCTAAATTGATTAGTTACATAGAATGTTCAATTATATATGATGGATTTTATTTAAGTTGAGGCCGAATATTTTATTCCATGTTTGGATAAACTTTTTTTTTAAAGATTTCTACATAGAAAAATAAGAAATACAATGAAATTGATCTCTTCAGTATTACAATTAATATATCTATATATTTATAGAATATTTTATATAATATTTGTAATCTTTAATTTATTTTAATAATAATTTTTTCGTATTTTTTTCAGAAGTTCTTATGAAAAATTGTCTAATATACTCTTATGATTGTGTTATATTCAATAACCAAAATTATCTCAAAGATGTTAATATTTTCTGTTACACTTAATTAGTAATAGTAATGAATGAGTATTAAATTGAATGATATTTTCTCAAATATGATACTGTATTTATAGGTGTTTGGATTTAATATATTTATAGGTGTTTGGATTTAATATGTGATTATTGTATTATTAATTGTTAAACTTGATAACAAAAATAAGTGGTTAATTTATTATTTGAAACCCCATATGATTATTCTTATGTTAGATATTATACCAATCTTTTCTAATAGATATTATTTTCTGTATTTTTTTGGGTACTGAGTGTAATGGACCAAAAACTTATTTTATTTTATTTTTTCTTCAAAGTATATTAACTGTGATTTGTAAGAGATCCCTACTTCATATATAATTGTTTTTTTTTTCATAGCAAACAAAACAATATTATTCGACCAGTGGAAGTAATTCTTTTCAAGCATATATGATAACATATAAATGTTTGTATTTTCGTACTTAAACTAAAAGGATAATTCGACTTCGAATTCTAACAGGCCAACATAAATGCTTAGGTCAAGCATAAACTAATGGTGTTTTCACTTGCTTTGGTAATAAATTTAATTCACGCAAAGATAAATTAACAATTTTTTACATCAATTAGCAATTTCTTGGTATTCAGAGTAATTCATGAATATATAAGAACAATGAACACCGAAATATTATGGTGAGAGAAAGCAGCGCATATACAAAGATGGGATCTGTCAATACCACATTGAACATGACGGATTCACCACAAACAAACTTTATATATTTTTTACAAACAAACTTTATATATATTTTTAATTATATTTAAAGAGAAGTATTTAAATAAATGAAGTATAAATATTTTATTATTTAAATTAAAAAAATTCAACTATATTAATTTTCTAAAAAATTTGTTTATATCAAAATCCACAATGATTATAGTGGATAGTAAAACAGTTATGTTAGTTATCTTTTTATTAAATTTTGTCCCCTCTCTTTTCTTGAACCTAGTTGTGTTTATTGTGGTGACGAATGTATAAATCTTTGAATATAATTCATCGAACATGTCATCATATATTTATAATCTTTTCTTGAACCTAGTTGTGTTTATTGTGGTGACGAATGTCCAAATCTTTAAATATGATTCATAGAACATGTCATCATATATTTATAATATTGATGTATGTGATTGATTTAGTATATAAGTTAATCCGTTAGACTAAAAGTTGATATATGTTCAATAAATTTATAAGATATGTATCTTTGAAATGTATGAGATTTAAATAATTTATATAAATTATAAAATTTTGAATATGTGATTTAATATATATGTATATGTCAGATTTTGAAATATTAGTTTATTTTATTTGTTGTGTTTGTGTGATTATTATTTTTTGTTAAAATTATGATAATATAATCTTACATAGGAATAAATGATATTGTAAGAGGGAAATCTCAATCGAGATAATCTAAAGAGAAGAAAAGAATAATTATCTATATATGTATGTATAAAATATATATTATGTTGATATTATGTTATTGTGAAGAGAGAAATTAATTTTTTTTTTTGAAAAACTTTAAAGTGAAATGTAAATACTATCTAAATATTTATCTACCTTATGAAGATTCCTATTAATGTCTCCTATCTTATAGTGATTAGTATTAATGTCATCTACATTATGATTATTAGTATTAATATAAGTTATATTATGATGATTAGTGTTAATGTAATGAAATGTTACAATATGTAAAAGTTAAAATTTCACATTAGATAAAACTAAACAAGAAGATCAATATATATATAGACCTTTTTACAAATTTATAACCTTAAACTTTTGGATTAAAGATAAAAACAAAAACAAAAGTAAGGATAATCAATTTTTTCATTTTCAATGACTGTGAGAGGTAAATGTTTTTGTATAATAAGGTAAACAAGTTTTATTGTTACTAATGAAATATATTTTTGACATTACTTTTAATCAAAAACCTTAACACATTATATTTATAAATTTTTTTTCTTATATATAGTTAAACTTTTTTATTTTTATTCTATGTGAGATTTACTCACACTTAAATATTTAACAATAAAATGATAGAAGTTGTAATCGTCATTAAATTAAATGTTTGTTTTGATGTAGAATATAAGACCATAAACAAAAATTGTGTTGTACACATCTTTAATATATTTGGCTCATTAATATTAAATTTTCTCAAATATGTTGTTTTTTAATATTGTCGCTGAAGTTATTATATTCACATTAACCCAATGTTTCTATATTAGACATTGGAGATGAAACCCACAATATCATCATATATATGGATGATTTTTTTATGAAATTGTTTGCAATTTTAATAATATTTGGAGGCTTAATTGTCTCTTTTCTTTTGTTTAACTCATTGGTAAAACAATGTGTCTCATTTGTAGAATATGGAGATTTTCCTAATATGGTAATTTTTCATTCTTTAATTGATGAAATCAGTTGTCCATCAAATCAATTTGATGGAGGAGTTTCAACTTTTAATTAAGTATTTTGGGCAAGTGATACCAAGATGGCCATAAATTCTCATGCAAAACAAATAATTGGAATTCGTTCATATTTTTACATAATACCAATCACCATTCACCTAAACCTTTGCATCATTGACTCCATGAGACCTATTTCAATGTAGAGATTTTTAAACATTTTGATTTGTACTTAAAGGTGTTTCTGTCTGCATAAACAGAGCTCAATAATATTTCATGAAGTATAAACTTGTTCACACTCTTGACATTGGTAGTTGTGCTTGTAGATGCATACTATAAAGTATTAAGAGATTACCCTTATTTGTGCAAGCTTGCATTCTTTTAATCTTCATATTTTTAAAAACCGTAATAACAAATAAAAACTCACCCTATGTTAAATTCACACATTAAACTAGTTCAGAAAATACATTATTGTTTTGTAACCGTTTTTAATTGTTAATATCTTAAATATTAAAGATGTTAAACTAAGGTGATGGAAGAACTAACATAAGGAATGTTCTGAATAACTTTATGAAAGGGCACAGGAAAATCTGAAGTTTTACAATAATGTTTCATTTTATGGCATTCAAAATATTGTCTTATACATTGTATTCAAACAACATAGCGCAAAATTATTATATAATTTCTGTATTTTAAAAAAAATAGTAATTAAAGAAAAAAGAGAATTAGGTATCCAAATGTGAGCCTAAGTTTTAGATTAAGGAAAAATGAGAAAGTTGAGCAATATATAATCACAAATCTATAAGAAAGTTGACCAACCTATAAAAAGAAACTCACAAACCTAACTGCTATATATACACCCATTTACAAACGCAAAACACATCTCCTTTTCTAAATTACTGGTTCTATGTAAGAGTCATATAAACACTTTTCTACATGCATCAATACATTGATTATAGCTCTATACATACTATATAAAAATGCACTATGATTCATTTACATTAATCAATTTTCACCGTACCAAAGACTTCTGTGGATTTAATTACAATTCAACTTTATACTAACATAAGAATTAAATCCCTTTTCAGCTGGAAGGCAGTTAGAAACATATATGTGAACCACCAATTAGGATTATCATTAAATTTTATTTAAATCTTGATTTATTTCGGTTTATCTTGTTTTTTTCTTCTTTCCTATCTTAATAAAACATTGGTCTTAGAATCGTTGTTTATTGATTAGGTTTGAGTGATGTGGGACTTTCCTAGTCAATACAGCTGTATACCTCGTAAATCGATCTCCATCAACTGCAATTGATCTTAAGATTCCACAGGAGGTGTGGTCCGGTCGACCCGTAGATTATTCTGATTTGAGGATATTTGGTTGCCCTGCG
>Ga0209489_106109_pt1 | contig 19797 bp, 7 predicted proteins | sample SiratrowhiteBW_FD_187527 | JGI IMG/M metagenome (GOLD analysis project Ga0209489, IMG submission 187527) | Root nodule microbial communities of legume samples collected from California, USA - Siratro white BW (SPAdes) (version 2) | ecosystem: Host-associated > Plants > Roots > Nodule | place: USA...
ATATATATATATATATATATATATATATATATATATATATATATATATATATATATATATATAGTCCTTTACAATAATTTAGTCTCAAAAGCATTATTATTTTTTATATAATTACTTTAAAGCTAGTTAAGTTCTAATAAGTTCGATCATGGTAGGCCAGAAATTTAAAACCATTTTATGTTACCAATATGAAGTATTCAACTGCAGAAAGAGGATGGGTTTAGCTAAGTCTAAACACTAGTGTAAATCACATGGTTCATCTTTTTCAATGGAAAAAAAAAGAAAAAGGAAAAAAAAAACAACAACAAAAAAGCTATAAAAGCTAAAAGCATATGGAGGCAATTTTAGTGGCTCCTAGGGTTTCAACTGTCATATTTGATGTAACTGTTTTGAAGTTTATGATTGATTTGTTTTGCCCTTGGAAACAAAAGCTGCAAGAAAAAGTCATTTGGAGAAAATGAAAGACTCCCTAGCTAACTTTTTACCACCCAAAATGACAGCAACATTTAGTAGATATAGTACATTAAATATAATATGGACTGAAAGAAATACCAGTGTGTGAGTACATGCTATGGAGTATAATCTAAACAGAATACACACAGAAATGTGATTATTATGTGTACATTTTTCTTTGAGCAAATGAATTTCTAATTTGTGTCATCCATCTTATCAAATCTCAAGGATGCATGTATGAACCACACTATTGGAACTATTGAGCAAATGATTATTTCAGCAGCTGCAATTTATATATTCAGTTAGGTTTGTTAAACAACCTAAAAAATTAACATTATGTATAATATTGTATATAATTATTTCTTTTTTTCCCTAACCATTTTATCTTTTTTGCATTTAAAAATGAATTCAACTAAAATATGTTTACAACATTGTTAAATTACAACTAAATGATACCTTGTTAGCTTTTATAACAACATTAAGATTTCACTTAATTGGTAGTTAAAAATTTATACACTGGCCATATATAAAAATAAAATTATTCAAATAATTTAAAAACAAAATAAGAATAGGACATTTAGTTGTCCACTTCTAAGCAGTACTCTTAAATTTATATATATTACTCATACAGTACTATTTTGTGTTTGATGTCACATCAATCATTTTATTACCCCTTTTTCTCTTATCTTTTGTTTTCGTTTTAAGAAAATGTATAAAAATTATAATATAAAATTTTCTTTTCTACTTGAGAAAATCCATAAAGCAAGCATAATTCTTAAATACAGTATCATTCCTAAAAAATTCATGTTCTATATATTCTTCATTAAAAAAAATATACAAAACAGGTATTGTTAAAATCTGTGGAGTGTTTAAGGAAGGCACCACAATTTAATAGTAAATTTTTGATCGCCCCCCTCGTCCGCTGTGGAGTTGCAGGTTTGTCTGAGAATGGAGTAGTCACTCTCAATCCATCGTAATGATATAATATATCTTATTTTATGTTGTACAGATTTGGTAATGCAGCCAAAACCTCTGCTTTGTTGTGAACTTTTGATGCTTGAATACACTGGATTTTATAAAATTCATATTAAATGAAAATTACTTCAAAGATAACTATGCATTTGGTTTCTTCTTTTCTTTTTTCAGCCTCAAAATCTGACATAAAACGGTTATAGTTCAGTAAAATTTATGTTCTGTATATTTAACTATTTATTTGTGACTCATTAGACTGCTACATGATCTTTCTGTTCAACAAACCATCACTTATCCTAATTATCATTTATAGAAAGGTAATTATAGCTTTTGTTTCTCCTGTTTTTTCTTCATATCCATTTATACAATATTTCTAGTTTTTTATGAGCATGTAATTGAAATAACTTATATAGGTCTGATGTGCTACAATAAATCCAGGTAGAAGTTCACAAATTACAGTTCTATTTTTTTTATCCTAATACTTATTTTACAATTGTCTTTATTTTTTATTTCACAGAAAATTAACTTGGTTTGGCTGTTTATTCTGGATAGGTTTCCAACTTGAATTAAAGAATATAAAAAAAAAAAAGTGTTGTCTAAAGTTCATGACCTATAGACCTACCTTGTATGTTTTAATTTTCTTTAAAGAAATTCATCACCTATATTTTATCTTGTTTAATTCACAAAAAAAAATAGTTTATCTTGTTTGATAACAAATTAGATTTAGAATGTAGTATGTTTATGCATATTTTCGATATTCAACAAATTTTTTCTTATAATATTTCTATTCATTGTGCCCAATATTAAGCTCTATTGTGATGAAGGGAGAAAGATGTAGCCTGTTGATTATCTTGTCCGACAAAAAAAAAAGTGTTTATAAATTTTTCTATTCTATTTTTTTTATACTGTATATAAATATTAATAATAGATTAGGTAATTCAAATATAAAAAATAAAAATTAATTATATTACTTTGAACTTTGAAAATAATAATTAAATAAAAATAAAAATCTTCTAAATTTGTAACACTTAGAAAAGGAACAAAAGAAATACATTTCAAGTTTTGTTTAACGGGATTTTAGATTTGATGAATGTTAGATGGTGAACATGATTTCCAATCATAAGATTAATATTGTTTAATGCTTACTTTTTTCTTGGTATATCAATTTTATAATGACTTGTTTTATACTTTTGAATTGACCATGCAAGATGTTGTTTGTCGGAGTAGAGTACCTCTAACTTTAATTTTCCTTCTGGTCCTCTCGAGAAAAATCCAATTAACTAATTGATACGAGTAAATGAGTTAAATAATTTATAATATTAAATGTATTAATTTTTTTTTCTAAGAAAACACTTACAACATTTAAAGTTAATGTATTCCACCAAATATTACTAATTGATCAAAGTGGAACACTTTAGTTAAGTGTATTCTTTTAGAAAAGGTAATGCATGATATTTTAATTTTCGTTTATTTAAACAAAAACGTTTTCTCTTTTAATTTGAATTTTACAAGAAAAACATTGGTGGTAATAATATTTTTCCGATAAAAAAACTAAATCAATGGTGAATAGCCTAATCAAACATATTACAATTTTATAATTTCTAAGAAATAATAATAGTCTCATGTAATATTGAGGGGGTCATAATACCTACACATGACTTGATATACTCTCATTGGAGTGTTGCAATAAATTTTCAATTTTTGGAAGAATAATTATTGCCCACTTGAGCAAGTTTTCCAATATGAACTAAAAACCACTTTGTTTTCCCTTGGGGGACCCAGCATTCCCTGACTACCGTGGGCACTACTAAAACTACTTTTTAATCTCGTTGCCTTCTTACCCTACTCACTCCTTTTCTCTTACTCTTCCTTTGGATTCCAAACCCCTTCTTCTACCTCTCTCTACCCTATTTTTATACAACCCCTTCCCTCAGTTTTTACTGTCCCCATATACTTATATATACACCCCCATACACTACTCACTATCCCACCAAGGGAGGGTTTTAAGAGAGAGAGAGAGAATAATTAAAAGGCCTGTGCCTTCACCTTTGGTATTGCAAGGGAGAAGGACCAGCTATTCAATTAGCTTCATCCATCTTCTACTTCCTTGCTTCTCTCTTCCTTCTTCTTCTTCTTCTTCTTCACCTTTCACCCTCCTTGTTTCAGTTAAGAAACTTGAGATCAGCCATGACAACCTGCGGCATCGATGTTGCGCCTGAGCAACTCTGCTACATCCCCTGCAACTTTTGCAATATCGTTCTTGCGGTATCTTTGATTTGAAAGCTAGCTTTTATAATTTAGCCGGAGATCTGTTTTTCAGCTCTTGCATGTTACCTAATTCGTATAATATCTTCTTGTTTTCAAATGCCAAACTATTGTACAGCACACACACACTTGGTTGGTTTCTTTTCCTCCTCCTGTACACATCGGAGGGCAAAAGAATTCAATCAGATCCTGAAAAGGAAGCCACCACTATGCGTGTGTGTGTGTTTGCGCTTTTATGAACCAGCGGGTGTGCTATTTTTTTAATTCCCTCTTTCTGGGTTCCTAGTTTTTGTTCCAGTCATGTCTCCATCTTTCTTTCTTTTTTTTTTTTCCTTTTTTTTTCTTCTTTGCAGTCAAATAAAAGTCATATCCTGGAGGACCTCAGGTCACACACACAAACACATACACACGGCGTTTTCCATTTCTCGTTCTGAGCAAGTGCGGATGAGGCAAATTGTGCCAACTGGGCTAGCTAGCTAGCTGTTTTCAGAAATATGGTGGTTTCCTCTTGAAAACGCCAAAATAGGCACTATATGTTAAAACTGTTGATAGGACAAGTCCTCTCCACCCTTTGATTTCCTATCTCTAACCTGTAACCTAATTGACCTCTCTAGCTTATGCTAAACTCAACTTCTGCCTTTGACACATATCCAGGTGTTTTCTCAAGTTTGTACATAGGAAAAACAAAAATGTAAATCTCTTGAGGAGTCCCAGTTCTAACACATAAAGAAGAAACCCTGGATCGTAGCACCTTTCAAGTTGACAAGTTTTCTTTCTTTTTTAAGTAAAACAAAGCTGCACCCTTTTCCTCAAACCCCACTTCTCAAATTACTGTTATTATTATTACCTCCCCCCTCCCCTCACTCTTTTTTTTATCTTTAATGAGATGAAATGATCCCAAGTATGAAATAATTATGTGATCTAGTTTAATTTATTTTATTTTTCATTTTCTGGGTTTTTAATATTGTGTTATGGGCACAGGTGAGTGTTCCATGCAGCAGCCTGTTTGACATTGTGACCGTTCGATGCGGGCACTGCACCAATCTATGGTCCGTGAACATGGCCGCCGCGTTTCAGTCGCTGTCATGGCAAGATGTTCAGGTAAGGTGCTATATATATACCACGTTTTCAACTAATTGGTACTTGATTATGGTGAATACTCACAAGTACTAACATAATATAAATATAAAAAAATGGGGTCTTTGATTTCTGGATCCTAGGGTAGGGTTTGTGGGAGTTATTCTTTTTGACAAAATCGAAGCCCTCCTGGTAGGTTCTGTGTGCTAAATCGAGTATTTCAAAGCAAGCATGTCTGTTATTTCTACCTGAGAGAGAGTACTGAAAGCCCTAGCTACCTGCAGCCGCCATAAGCAAAACCTATTCGTTTTCTTTTTTGCACTTTTAGTAGAGGCGTCAGGTTCTGTCCTAACCCATCAAGGCAACTGAAAATCTATCTCTCTCTCTTCATGGCTTTTCGAGATGATATACCTTGGGCATCGATTTGATTGACATGTATCTATGTATGTATATGTGGGAAGTATGTTATGTTAGCCTTAGCTAGGTTTAATGATTTCTTTTCAAGATCCTTGTCCTCTCCAAGCCAAGCACATTCCTGTGGATCAGAGGACTCAATTCTCATTTTAAAAAATGGTATCTTGGTGGGTGTAAATCCCTAAAATCTAAGCCCTTCATTTCCACAACTGTCAATCTGGGTTTTCTGTAAGTACTTTCATTCATCTGATTAGTTGCATTTCCTGTCTTATTGCTCAGTGATATTAAAGGCACTTTCGTTTCTCTCTATGAGAGGCCATCATTATTTCTTCACGTCTGAATCACAGTAAACCCACATTTGCTGCTGCCAGATACCTAGTCAGTTTATTTATTCACCCCATTTTATTTCATGCAAACTAACTGGTCCCCGTCTGGTTTTTACACTCAAAAATTACTTTTCACATATTGTAATATTTAATATACATTTTAATCTAAATTTATTATTAAAAAAGAGCAATTAATAGTAAATTTGATGATTAAAAAGTAAAGAATTCTTCGTGTATAACTTGGTCAAGCTAAAGTCATCATGGTGCCACCACTTTAATTGTTTATGGGCATGGCTAAGTTGATGTTCAAAGCTAATTAACATTTTCACTTTCAGGGACCTGGGCACTGCAACCCAGAGTACAGGATTGACACTGGCTCCACCTCCAAGTGTAGCAACAGGATTGCAATGCGTCCACCCACCACTAATGTGACTGAGGAAAGGGTTGTGAACAGGCGTGAGTATTATTTGACTTTACCAAGTTTAATTCAGTCTCAAAATCATCATAACCACACATATAGAGCTAGCTATTTTCTTTAAATAGAATAAAATAATCCACATTGTTATTGACGATATTGATCTGATCTGAGTTGTTATTTTCTTTTCCAGCTCCCGAGAAGAGGCAGCGCGTACCTTCTGCTTATAATCAGTTTATAAAGTAAGTAACGCTTTACAATTAATTTTACTGAATATATATGAAATGTAATTGGTTGAATAAAGCACTTTGAAATGTCTTTGTTGTTATGCAGGGAAGAGATTCAGAGGATCAAAGCCAATAATCCTGATATCAGTCACAGAGAAGCTTTCAGTACTGCTGCAAAAAACGTAAGTACCAGATAAAAATTGCTGGAAATATTTTATCCTATTTAAATATGTTTAATAAGTATCATTAATTTGGAATTTTCTCTCTTTATTAGTGGGCACATTTTCCCCATATTCACTTTGGGCTGATGCTGGACACCAACAATCAAGCTAAGATGGAAAATGTAAGTATTTTGAAGCAAATACTTATCTTTATTCATGACTTATTTTGGGATAGATAATAATTAGGATTTGATCATGTGTACATTAGGTAATAAAAAACCTAATTCCTTTTTTCATTTTTTCTATTAAAGAATATAGCCCTTAGAAAAAAATATATATATCAAGAGAATAAATATTAGTTTTTAATATAACATCAAACGATTAACAGGAGGAACAGGAAAGCAATAAATCTTAAGAAGATAAATAAATAAACTGGTTCCAGAAAAAGAAAACTATTAAATTAATAAGTACTTTCAGTATTTATCAAACCTTGATGGGTATATTCTATTTGTATATAGAAAGTACTTTAGTTTAATGATCATTGTTACAAAACTTTGTTTGATGAGATTATATTTGATTTCAGGTTTCTGAGAAGCATTTAATGTCAAGGGCTGCCCTAATGAATAAATGAAAGCTATCTTCATCATGATATCATACTATGGGACCTGAGTTTCGTTTGAGTCTGTCAAGAAGACAATGTCCAACCTATAATGAGTTTTAAGGACAATCTGCACTTTTCTTTTCCGATAAAAAAAATCTGCACTTTTGTTTGTCAATGTACTTTGTCACTGCTTAATTACTACTTGTTCAATGGATGTTTTAATTTCAAGCAAGAATGTTAGTTTCTCCTGTTATGTTCTATAAATTTCTATTTTCTACCTGTTTAAGATCAAGTATAAAATACATTGACTACTGTTTCTTTAAGCTTAATCATATATATATATATATATATATATATATATATATATATATATATATATATATATATATATTGACATTTTTTTTAAATTATCATACGTAACTATGCATAAAAAATAGATTTATTTTTAAACGTGTTAGTTATTACATTTATACTACATCATTATTTTATTGGGAAATCTAGGTTCAAACTTACGATGAAAATTTATATTTTAACACCTTTATTTAGTAAACACTCACTTAATTACTTTATTTTTAACAATATAATAATATATTAATAATTCAATTTAAAAATAAAATTATGATCAAAATATTAATATAATTAATTATTGAATGATTTTTTGTATGAATTGTTAAATTATTATTGCTTAACTACTACCTGTCTTCAACTATTAGTCATGAATGTGTTTAAGTTATTTGTTAGAAAAATCTTCAATATTAGAATTAAGAGTGATTAACTTGGTGTCATTAGTTAAAATATACATAAATATGTGTGTTTTATTAGAATTGATAAAATGGTTTGGTCATAAGTGAAAGATAGAGAGTATCATTGATGCCTTCCCAAGAAGGCATGAGGTTGTCTGTTAACAAATTAAGAATATGTGTCTTGATCTTCTTTAGTCAAATAAAACCAAGAATTTAGCATCAAATATCTAGTAAGTTGAGTTATATTGGAACAAATGATACATAAAAACACATATCCATGTATCTCACTATATATATAACACTACTTACATCCTCGAATAATTCTTTACTGGACCACATTATACATTATACGATGCACCAAACACAGTTTAGTTGAATTAATTTCACAAACATTTGAACCTACAACCCTTAAAATTGACTAAATGGATGGGATGGTCTCCCAGTTTGAGAACTCACATAAAACACTGCACTATATATAGATTAAGGAATGTTAATTAATATTTTAGTAATATCTCTCATCCACTCCTTTAAATCTTAACAGTTAACAAAAATATATGTGCTTAAAAGTGCATTAATGACCTTTCTAGTTTAATTTAATTTATCTAGAATTTATAATATCCCTTTATTAAAGTCCTCTATTAACTAAATAAAAAACCACTATGTTTGGTAAATTAAAAAAAAAATCATAAAGGTAAAGATTTTGACATTGCTTTATAAAATTCCTAAATAATGCCTATTGATTTCTCTTAATTTTTGAAGTTTATGAATGTTAATTAAGATATAAATATAGTAACTAAGAATCTAATACAAAAGAAAAAAAATATGTCCTATATAGATATTAAACTTAGAAAAGATTTGATCATATTATTTCATTTTTTTATCGATAATTTTATTAATAAAAATATACATATATTTTATTAATAATAAAAGATATATAAATTGAAAGTGCAAACTTTAAGCTTTTGTACAAAATTTAATTATAATTTATATATATATATATATATATATATATATATATATATATATATATATATATATGATATATTTATAGATATTTATACATACCTTAGACATAGTATGGACATGTGATACATAATTTGCCTCTTTAACCAAAATCATTTCCCTTTTAAGATGATTTTTTTTTAAAGAGACTGATACACATAGCTACATAACTTAAAACATTAACAAGGTTTCCAGCACTCAAAACCATAGGAGTGAGCCTTTTGACATGTTCTTTCTTTGTCACCAAAATCACATGAGGGTATATCCAGCTCCTGGGACCATATCATTTCATACCTCACTAGTGATTTTTTCTGCAACAGCTTTTATGTTTTAGTTTCTAATTTCTCATTACAATGAAGTATCATTATTCCTAGTTTATTTTGGTAATTTGTTATTATGTATAGTATAATTATTATGTATTTGTGTGTCTTAATGTAAATACATAATATTTACTCTTTCAATATGTACATTTTTTTCAGTTTATTTAAGGTTGAGATATCTCAAATATTTTTATAATTTTTTTTATTAAAATAAGAAACTCATAAAAAAAGTATTTTAACCTTCTTTTTTCTAGTTCTCTTATTAACTATTAAATATTATTTATGCCCTAACCTAACAAAATGAAAACATCTATTTGTTTTGGATTTATTTGAATGTCAGGTCAAAAGGTGGAATGCACTTTTTTTAAGTAGCCAACTTGTCATCTTGGGACAACAAATTCTAATGTTCACGGTCTTCAAAATCCAAACAAACATTTAGTAGCAAACTGGAAGAGTTGAGGAAAAAATATTTTTTTTTTCTCTTCTTTAATTTATATATATGTATTGTAATTTCTGAGTGTGAGATGTTTTATGAAATGGACCGGTAAGACTACAAAATAAATGTTTCTTTTTACTTTTGAAAGTAAAATATCTAAGACAAGATTTGGTCCTGTACCAAGCAGACTCCAACTCATAAATTAACAAAGGCCTTTTCGAAAAGGAATTTTTGGACCACCATTTTGGCATTATGGCATCTCCATCAAAACATATAGGAATCTCCATGAAAGCACTAAAAATGAAACAGCTACTTTTGCAGGTTGCTTAAAAAATCTGGTTTGAAATTTTATTACTATTGAGTATTGACCAGCTTGTGTGTTGTCCCAGTTAGAAACTACTTGCAGACAAAAGAAAAAACAGAACATAAAATGAGATCGCCATTGACGGTGACAAAAACCAATAAAAACTCATGCCATATAAAAGCTGTGAAAAAGTTAATCATCTCAATGAAATTAATCTCATTGGCCGAATTAGAACAAACATACTTCACATATCAAATAAGTTCCGCAAGCATCTTTTATATATATATATATTAGATTTTTTATAAGAGTTCTTATTCCAGACTCTATGCTGAAATACAAAATTAGATATTTATTTAAAAAAGTAAGGTAGCTTAGGTATAGGAGGGGAGAGGGAGACTGAACTGAGATATACTGTAAGAAAATAAGAATTTTTATAATATTATATATATTAAATTTGATTAAAAAGTATTTGGATTGTAGGAGTATTATAGTATTAAGTTACGTTGGTCAGTCTGACAATGAGAATCTGAAACGTCAAAATCATGTCTGTTAAGCATTGATTTCTTTTGAATGTCATTTCATGTCTGACTTTCCCAGCCCACCACTTACTGCCATAGAGAGCCACAGCAGAAGCAGAACCCTTCCTTTTCGCTCTCGCCCTTGCCTTGAAGTTAATGCCATTTTTGTCTTTCAGCATGGTGCTTGTGATACATTGCAACCTATCTCTCTTAATTCATATTATTTAATGTTTTTCATGAATTCTAATGTACAAGACCTAGAAAGGAATAAAAAACAAATATCAGTGTCTCCATTCAAAAAATGGATATAGTTTTAGTTTTAAAAAATTAAACTAATTCATAATTTTTTAATGAAATAGTATTTTTTTGTTTTTATTTTTAACATAAATTATGTCATTGTTTATATTTACAATAAATAAAAATTTAAGGTTTTTTACATATATTAAAAAAAAAGCTTTTTTAAAAAATTTATTAAACTAGTCTGTCTTTAAAAATATGTATTACTTTAATTAAGACAAAATGAAGTGAACAATTAAAATTTACTTTGATTAATAATGAAAATATACTTTATGAACTATATTAAAGATATAATGAAAATGATTGATTAACATTTATTAAATGACATTGAGGTTAATTAAGTTCTCCTCCAAAGTTGTCATTATTAGACATGAGAACATTTTATTAAAGAATTGTTTAAATTAAAGAAAACTATTCAGTTACATTATTTTTCCTCTTATCCTATTTCAATTTGTCTTGAGATGAAAAAAAAAAAAACAGGGAGAGAAAGACTAGATGGACCAAAACCTACCAAAGCCTAACCCACATGGACAACAACCTATAGAAATATTAGGGTTAGAATGATCTATTTAAAAAAATAGTTGTATGGTAAAAAAAAATTATGTTCTGCTTCTAATAAATATATTAAAAATTATCGTCTCTTACAATAATATATATATATATATATATATATTATATACGTGTCTATATATCATCTATATATTTACAATTATCTCACCAATAGTTATATATATAGACACGTATATAATATATATATATATATATATATGATAGAACCATTCATTAAAGTATTTCAGAAATATCTCTCCTCGTACATATTTTAATCTTCTTTCAAAAATATCTCTTTTCACACAAATTTTAATATGTACATGTATTTTAAAATTTTACATCAAAAGTAAAAGAAAAGTATTATATCAAAATTTTACATCAAAATTTTATAATTCTTGACAGCGTTTGCGTGATTGATATAGAGCACTGCAGTGTATAATTTTTTGAAAATTATATCTTTTTTAATATTCATATTGTTAATCAATTTTACAATACATGTCCATTTACCTTAATATATATTATCTGATTATACGTAAATTAACTATTTTTATACTTTTTTGCAATGTATAATTTTACATAATTTCACAGTTTTTCATTCACAGGATACCTTATTCAAATCAATTATCTCCTTGCTTTTACTAGATATCAAAATCTTAGTTTTACTAATATAAATCTCATTTATCAAGAAAAAAAAAAACATGTTGAATTTATTCTAAACAGGTTTATGATTAAATAAAGTTATTTTTGTTTATTATCATGAGTTTAATAATAGATTCTGATAATCAGTCTCATGATAAATAAAATTAAAATCTTAAAAAAATAAATAAATAAAATTTTCTAATAAGGTTTATAATTAAAATGAATCATGAATAATCGGAGTTTCTATTATATAAATTTTCTAAAACCTTATAATGAACACTCCTTTCTCAACCATACCAAAGAGAAAAAGAAAGAAAAATTCTTTATAATTTTATAAAAATAATTGATTTAAAGGCCTAAGAAACGTTAAATATTCTAGTATATGAATAAATCTTAACATTTCAATTCATCTTAGAGTTTTTTTTTTATTATTATTATAGCAAGGCAAGAAATACATGCACTATTTTATATACAAATTCTTTTGCTTATAAAAAGATTGTAATGCTTTGTATAATAATTACATTCAAAGTTATATTTGTCAGTACGTTTTTATTATATAATTTTTCATCTTGATGGTGCATAAAAATAAAAATAAAAAAGTGTTAAAAATATTTTTGTTTAATTATTGTTAAGTATTGGTTCCTTAGGTTAGGCGGTCTCCTTCAAAATATTAAAGAACTTGAGGAGCTAAGGTGACTAACCTGTTGCAATAATGATTATAAAGTCTTCCATTCAGTCTTAATTAGTTCACTAATAAAATCTCATATTAGTTAACTTGTTGGTGAAGTATTGTAATCACTAAAAGTTTTAGATTTTTTTCTTTTGTCTTCTCATGCCAAATATATTTCAAAGAAGTGACAGTGTAATGTGTGTACTAGGCAATGTGTGTTCTTACATAATGTAGGTTAAGTAGAAGTAAATCTACATGAAAAAGATTGAGATAAGTATTTACAAGGAATGACTTAACAAACTCTAGAAAGATAGTTGATTAAGGAAACATAATAGGTTTTTGTGGAGAATTTTCAAAATTTACCACAACAGAATCATTGATGATAGATGACTTAATTACTAAAAATGGATACTGTTGAGGCATTTAACCATGAAGTGACAATGACTAATAAACTTGTTTGTATTAGTCAGAAGAGATTGGAATTTATAAGTAATAGTTGGATTTGCCACATGATAAAAATATGAAAAATAAAGTGAGGAAGTAACACTGTCATCCTTGACAATGTTCCATTTTTCTTTTTTTCCTAAATCATTGTCACTTATATGCAATGTCATCATTCCTTATAAAACCATCACCATTGGGCACCTATAACCAAAAAGCAGGGAGAAGGGGAAGAGAAAAGAAAATAGAAAAGGATAGAGGAGAAGTCATCATCACAAGCCAATACATACCTATAACAAGTTTTGATTGTCACCAATCATCGCTGTAACAATTATTAAAAAAAAAACGATGAGGAAGAGAAATATAAGGTTTTAACTATTTAAAAAGTCTTTATGTAGCCAATTACAATGGAGGATTGTTTTAGTTTTGAATTTTAAGTTATGTGCCAAAATGAGGTAGTCATTTACCTTTAAATATTTTGTTTATTACCTTTGAAAAGATATATTTGTTGATTACCTTTAAAAGATTAACTAGTGATAAACTAATACTTTATTCATTCTTCTAAATAATTAGAATGATTAAATAGGCTACTCTGTTTTGTTTTAGTTTGTTTTATCTCTGACATGCCTAAAATGACTAGACTGGCGGAGATGAACTAAGGGTATACGTGTTAATTAAATTTAAAAAAAAAATTATATATTTTAATGTATAATTAATCTTATAAATACTTTTTAAAATTTTTAATGTTTACTCATTTATAATTTGAATTATAATATTATTATATATGAATAATTTCAAACAATATAACATAAAAATATAACAATTTAAATTAGTTAATTTTTAATTGTAATAAAAAAAAGGAAAACAGGTCAGTTCATCCTGTCCCCTATAATCTTTGGAACTAGCAAGTCGGATAGAACATGCTAAATCCTCTATAATTCTTCGAATTAGCAAGTGGGATAGAATATGCTAAATTTCCTATAATCTTGCGAACTAGCAACTCGGACAGAATATGCTAGAAAAGATTGGAGAGCTAAATATACTAACTCATGCTACCAATTTGGTGGTTGTTGTATCTTTGGTAAGTTCGTGATAAAAATATTAATTATAGGGATTGAAATTGAAATTGTTGAATATTAGATTGATCAGAGACATTAAGTTTGATATATTTATAACATAGGATAACAATAATTATTATAACATTAATAAAAATTTGAAAATAACTACATATTATTTCTTATATGTTTTTATTGTTTTCAATTGATGCAAGTATTTCATATATTCATTGAGTGAGAAATTTCTTACTCCTAATTCCTTAGATAGTAAAATTGTTCAGTAAACTCTAAATCTTCAATCCCTTGATGAGAAATTCAATATCACTATTAAAAACAATAATAATACCAAATGAACTAATCAAGTATGTTTAATTTCTTCTTAATTATGACAAAACTTAATTTGTTCAATCTCTAATTGTAAATAATTATCAATTTTTTAAATGCAAAAATATTTAATATTAACGATATTAATAATAATAATATTAACTGTAATAATAATAAAATTAATAAGAATAATATTAAATATAATAATAATATTATTAATCATATAAGATATAATAATAATAATAATATTGATTATAATAATAACAATAGCAAAATAATAATAATAATAATATTAATAATTATTATTATTATTAATCATGTTAATAAATAGTAATATAACAAAAATAATAATCAAACTAATAAAATATTATTAAATATAATACTAATTATATAAGGTAATAATAATAATAATATCATTTTTATTAATTTTAATAATATTAATATTGTTAATAATAATAATAATATTGTTAATGTAATTAATAATAATAATATTATTATTAATAGTAATAATATTTAAAATAATAATAATAATAATTTTAATAATTATTATTATAATTTGAATAAAATTAATTATTAATGTTATCTACGGAATCCGTATATAATTACATACAGATTTGGATTCGTAAGTAATTACATACAGATTTTTCCATATGTAACAAATTCGTAGGTAATATCAAATTTACTTATGAATTTGAATCCATATGTAATTACCTACAGATTTATCCATAGGTAAAATTCGTAGATAAAATTCATACGTAATAAATCCATAGACAATACTAAATTTACCTATAAATGAAAATTCGTATGTAATTATATACAAATTTGGATTCGTAGTTAAATTACTTACGGATTTTTCCATATGTAACAAATTCGTAACTAATATCAAATTTACGTATGTATTTGAATCTATATGTAATTACTTATGAATTTATCCGTATGTAAAATTCGTAGAAAAAATTTGTACGTAATAAATCCGTAGGTAATACTAAATTTACCTATAAATGAAAATTCATATATAATAGTCTATAAGTAAATAAAAAAAATTGTAATTGAATATCTCCACAATGAAAATATTTAAGGAAACTGCAGGTGAAAAAGTATTGGGTGAATTTATTTAAACTTTAAAATAAAGTGTTTTTGAAAAAATTGATTATCAATAAGTGATTCTTACAAAAACATAATTATTTGTATTTGAATATAATTATAAAAACCACCTTTCGTACATCACTGCTATAAAAAATGAATTTACCAAAAAACTATGTTGGTTATTTAACAACAACATACAAGAAATCAAAGTAACAAACTTGTAACTTTTTATAAATTTTCTATGTTACTTGTAGATGAAACTACATAGAAAAGTACCAACCTAAAATGTGACTTTCTACGTTAGTTTAATAATAAAGAAAATGTATACGTGTAGTTGTAAGTAATATTATATATGTAAGTAGTGAAGAAAATGCAAATAAAAAAAAATATTGTATTTAGGTTGAAAACACAAGCATTCAAATATTAGGTATATGTCAAAATAGAATATAACATTATTTAGTTTCTTATTATTTCCTTAAAACTTGTAATCAAGTTTAGACCTAAATTCTAAATCCTTAAAATCTTAATTTGATGTGATGTAACAAATGTATTATTATTATGAATATATCATTTAGACTATTGAGATTCATCTTGAAGTTAATGATAGGTTTCCTAGGACATTTATAACATTTGTTCGTTTATGTGGGTATTCAACAATACTTTAAGGTATCATTACATTTTATTCATACCACATCATTATTTAATAAGCAAGACCTAACTCAATTGGAGATCATTATTAGGAAATAATGCACATTTTCTATAATTAGATCTATAAGAAAAAAATAAATAAATGAGAAATAATTACACATTCAAAATTGATAAGGGTTCAGTCAATTAGTCTAAGTATTTAGGTTGTTGCAAATTATTTATTAGAAGAGAAAATTTAAAAATAAATGTTTACAAAAACATTCAACTCACAACCCAAATAAATCATTCTTTTTCATTGTTGTGAACAATAGATTTTCATGATATGTTTATACATAATGTAAAATACATGATCATCACATTTTCTTTCCCATATTTATGCAATCCTTTATTTGTGTTATGCTTTTCCATGCATTTTGTTTTACTTTATATGAATAAATCCAACAATCTCTGAGTTGAAGACTGATTATAATTTGTCTATGTTGAAGCTTGAAGATTTGATTTGATACTTTCAATTTCTTTAAGCAAAGTGACAAAACAATATAGTATTTTGCAGTTTCATTCCTATATGATAAATAATGTTTTCCCCAAACGATAAATACATAGAATAAAACTACATTGTCCTTCATGAAAGTACTCTTTCTGCTAATCCTATGTTGTAAGGAATGTTTATTTCCTTCATCTACCAAGATGATCCATAAAATTTGTCAATATCAAATATCTCTTTGAATATAAGCTAAAGTTTTTATGCTTTAAAAACTCTCTGGCCTGCATATGATCTATTTTGGAAAAGACTGTCTGTCATGTACGATTCTACCCTTTACACAATTTCAAGTAAAGGCACTCTGACCAAGGATAAAGAAGTACTACTAGCTATTACGATATTGTTTCAAGAGATTAGACGAAATAAAGACATTTAAATGAATTGAAGTTGTTCAACAAGCAGAAAAAGATTTGCAATGACTCTTTCTTCAACTCTTATTCAATGCTTATGTAAAGTCATACTTCAAGAAGAAGATACACAATCATAGAAGAAACAACACGAGTTAAGATTTGCAAAGTATTGAAATGCTATTGAAATTTCTTTTGCGTCCGAAAAAGTTTTGTAAAAACATTATTGAGTTCATTAGTGAATTAGTACAATGCTTAAAGCTTGTATATGTCGTAAAACACTCCCTATCTAGTGAACAAACCTTTTATGATCTTTTAGATTATATCTTAGACAAACCTTTGTGCTAGCTAGAAGTGGGTATTCAAAAGAATACTTGGTTGCTGAGCTAAGAGTGGTTGTGCTAAAAAAGATACTCAATGGTTAAGCTAGAAGTGGCTACGTTCTGATAATTAGGTTAGGTTTTTCTTAAGAGTAACTAAGTGTTCAAAAAAATACTCTATGAGTTAGCCATGAGTGAATACCTTCCAAAATAATACTCGACGGGTTAGCCGGGAATAACTCGTCCTGAAAGAACACTCAACGAGTTAGCCAAAAGTAGTTACATTCTGAAAGAATACTCAGTTTGTATTATGCAATAGTAATTTACATAGTGAAACTCAATCGATTGATTAAGATTTGAGCATAGCCTATAACTAGAGAAAACAATGTAAAAACCTAAAAGTAAATTCTTCTTTCTTTATATTGTTAGGATTTCACGTTATTTATAAAATCTTAAACAATTAATCTAAAATTATTTTACTAAAATAAAAAGTTTTAAAACATGCATTATTTTAAAGTTAAATAAATATGAAGCAAATGGAGTAGTTATGTAAAATGGTTGTAGTTCCTAGTTGGGAAATTTAGGCTTACCTAAATACCGACATGTAGTAATAGCACCTAGAAGAACGAAACAAACCCTATCATACTGGTTTTCACCACATGCATGATGCTTTAGGACCCCAAAAGAAAGTGTATAAAAGGATGGTCTTTGATTGAAGTAGCATTTGTCTGATGAGGAGAAAAGCAATGCAAATTAAAGAGGATTTTTGTGGGGTCAAAGGAATGGGAAGTTATAAAGGACTAAACGAGTTAAGATGAGTTACATTAAGTTGAAATTTGTGTGGTAGTGGCACGTGATTCCTTAGCTTTAGGGTATGGCATCCCGTTCCTATCGCAGACTTGCTTCCTACCTTTGATCCAAATTCTCTATTTTGTGATAAGCACACTAACGCGTGGCACTTCCAACTCTGGTGTCTGTGAGGACCACAATATACAAATAAATTCACAGTAAGGTAACATTCCCTCTTCTCTATGAATTTGTCACTCAGATGCTTGTCATCTGCATCACCCCAACATGGAAACCGGAATCTGCCTCCCTCACATTTATTTCTAGGCTAACTCAGTATCATCCCTATAACCACAACTTAACAGATCATATGATGTTTCTGGTTAGAATGCAACCATACTTCAATTCTTTAGATAAGTTCATCATTCAAATTTTGTAATCCAAGAAATACATGATAAAGTAGTCGTTTTCAGAATTTAATTATTAACAAAAGCATTTGATATTTATAATAGGTTAAACATATAATTTCGTCTCCATCCATTTGTATAAAACTTTATTCATTTAATTCTGAAACTGTTATTTATTCTTAATATTTGCTTCCTATATGTGTAACAAACTTTGAATTGGTTTTATACCTGTAACACAATCTTTATATCATACCTGCATGTAAGAGAACAAATTAAGAATATTTTACAAATGTAGGGATTAAATTAAGAATGTATTAGAAATATAAAAATAGATTAAAAATGTGTATAAGAACAATTATAAATTCAAATGGGACTAGAAGTACATAGCAGAAACCAAGATTTTATAATTTTATGCTTATAGGGAATAACAGTTCTTATATGTAGGTGTAGGATCAAGTTGGAAATTCTCTACATGTGGAGTTACTAAATTTTGTATTTAACCTTAGTAATAATCACCTAAGTACATATTATTAAATTGGCATTGTGTATAATGATATATGTAATTAACTCGTTTATTTTTTTTACAACAAGAATTTATATATATATATATATATATACAAAAAATATATAAAATTGTTCACATGTATTAATATTTACAAAATTTTTCTTATAAAATTGTTCAAATATGAATTCAAACGACATGGTGATTGTAACTCATTAATATTGAAAGAAAACTTGGAACCTATTGGAGGAAACCTTTTTTATATGATAAAAATAGAGAAAAAAATGAAATTATCATTTTTCATAAATTAAGATTAACTAATGAATGAATTGAAAAACAAATTTTGAAGAAGCTAATAGGAAATAACTTCTAGAAATGAATTCATGTATAAACTATTTTCAATTTAAGAAGAAGTTAAATATATTTTTCATTTTTAAAAGTAATTACACAGAAACTATTGTAAACAATTTTTCTATAATTATTATTGTGCATATATTTATGTAATAAGAAGTGATTATTACTATCACAATCAATCATGTGATTCCAGATAAGAGTTTTTGAATAGGAGTTTCTTAAACCATTTATTTGTGATATTGTAATATTAAAAAACCTTTAGAAATTCATATTTTATTTTTATTTTTATTCAATTATATTTTAAATAAAATTTTTTTAAGAATTTTTTTAATTTTATTTGAAAATTTGTGTTTTTACTTTGAAGGAATTATTTTATATATATTTTTATCTTAAATGGAAAAAAAAAACTAAATGTGTTAAATAGATCTCTTTAATGATAGATTTTTCATGACTTGATCTTTTTTTTCAAGATAATAGGTTAAACATATAATTTCGTCTCCATCCATTTGTATAAAACTTTATTCATTTAATTCTGAAACTGTTATTTATTCTTAATATTTGCTTCCTATATGTGTAACAAACTTTGAATTGGTTTTA
>Ga0209489_106111_pt1 | contig 19793 bp, 10 predicted proteins | sample SiratrowhiteBW_FD_187527 | JGI IMG/M metagenome (GOLD analysis project Ga0209489, IMG submission 187527) | Root nodule microbial communities of legume samples collected from California, USA - Siratro white BW (SPAdes) (version 2) | ecosystem: Host-associated > Plants > Roots > Nodule | place...
AATTAAAAAAAAAAAAAAAAAAGCTTCTACTTTTAATGTATAGGAAAATGAAAGTGTATGTTATTTCGCCTTACATCTAAAATATATTTTTATAACAACTAGTAAATACATATCGCCTTTTTTTCAAATTTGAATAAATGATTTGAATTACTATTAAATATTATAAAAATAAATAAAGTTTTTCAAATATCTTTTAATTTATCTTCTCTATTTGTCAGATATATAAATTGTGGAGGAAATGTTATGCTAAGGATTAATTTTGAAACAAGAAGTGTAGAATGACAATTCCTATTATACATGGTTATAGATATCAGAAAATAGATGTATAGATAAATCAAGTTATTCAAAAACTATTCTAAGCTGATTGGTTAATAACTCATTTAAAGTCATCGATTTAATTTAATAAATAAATTCAAACCTGAAATTAAACTTGATTATTTAAATGATCAGACCAAAAAGTTTAAAACTCGACGACAAGGGTTCATAAGTCGACTTAATTTGTGTACACCTGGAAACATCATTTGTGGATCATGTTGTGCAGTTTGAAATGTTTTCCAAAGAAAGTTGATTATGTAGTTGTTATTGCATTCTAAAAGAAAGTTCAATCTGTAGCAGAAGCTCTTCACTGCAATGGAAGAAATACTTAATGAAGAGGGTGTTAGCCTTATCAAATGTGTAAAACGGCAGCAACAAATGCAATGACGCAGTATTGTAATCCAAACGCTCCATGCAAAATTCAATTTACAAGGGAGTTGTGTGTATTAATTATGGAACTGTGGACTCAATAGTTGGGAAAATTTGCAATAAATAAGCTTATAATAATAGTAGTGATAATGGTGCTTCCCAAGCTAAGAAATTTCCGTCAAGTGAATGACTGATATAGTCCAACACACTAAAACATCAACGAAAGATTACCAAATACTCAGACATTGGGTCCTTGAATCACAAACAACGAAAGAAAAAAACAAGAGTCAGAAAACAGATAAGGTATTACAAACTAAAATCTGTACATGTCTTCTTGAATTAGTGAGGACACAAGGCACGCCATGAGTCAGTTAAAAATTCCATCACAAGTGGCCATCGTGAGGCATTATTGATAAACAATTCAAGAAGCACTTAAAAAGGGCACCACCATCTTCTGCTTCTACTCTCCCTCTGGTTTGGAGCAGAATAAGCATGGACGGCATGTTGATTTTGCCCGGATAAGTAATGACTGCCCAGATGTCTGTTTCCCTCAATTTCAGAGTTATTGCCTAACCACAATACAAGAACAATGCCCACTAAACTAACAATTGGAGCTGCAGCAAGAAAAAGCCATCTTCCTCTACCACTTGTTGTAGAAGAAATTGTGGTAGAACCTGTGCTAACATCCCTATGCTGTATTTCATCTTGACTACTACCATTCTCTTCATTCACCTCATCTCCATCAGAAACATCAGATGAACTATCACCTATTACATCTATTTGCTGCCTCGCATGGATCACATTTCTACCATCAATGTTCTGTTTTCCCTCTTCATAATCCTTATCATCGGTTGGAAGCTCATAACGACAAAGAGGGCACGAATTTCGTGCACTCAACCATGGCAAAATGCAATCGATGTGATAGAGGTGAGAGCAGGGAAGTTGATTTGCTTCAGTGCCGTGTGCCAAGACATCCTTGCAAATGGCACAAACTAGTTCACCATGCTTCTCATGTTCCTTGCCAATGACTATACGTGGCAGATTTTTCATGAAAGACACAGCAGCAGGAGGTGCTCCTCGTCTTGAGCTGTCATTCTCAGCAAGATGCTCAAGCAGATCTTCAAAACGTCTAGCATCAAGATAATCCCCAAAGTTTGCTCCATGAGGTAAATCAACATCCTCAAAAGCTTGCCAAGTATCCCTGATTATCTGGCTAAACATTCCCTCAGATTCAGTAGAATTAAGCCTCTGTTCCCAATTATTTCCATCCCTGCTCTCATTTGTACTTGAGGTGAAAAAAATTTGAAGGTGGGCTGTGGCTTCAGCTTCCTCAGCCTCAGCTAACTCCCATTCCCTATCCTCCTCCTCCTCCTCCTCTTCATCTTCCTCTTCTTCTTCTTCTTCTTCTTCTTCCTCCTCCTCCTCCTCCTCCTCCCCATCTTCATCCTCTTCTTCATCATCTTCATCTGAAATCCATTGGCCGTGGCCAGCATGCATTGGATCAATGTCAGTGTCACTATCGAATTCATCTCTCTCATCTGCTAAATTAAAGACTCCAGTGCCAACAAAACTATGAGTATCCATAGAAATGTCTGAGTCACCACCATAAGCACTGTGAGAGAAAGAATCTGTCTCACCATGGGGAACCCTGTATCGCCTAAAACTCACACTTGATTCATTTTCACCATAAAGAGAAGTCCAATTATCAAAACCATCACTGTCAGTGTCAGAGAGAACATGCCTCCACCTTCGAGATCCACTCGGGGTAGTGTGTGTACTAGCATATTGCATTGACCAAGCAGGGGTATCACCATCTACAAGTTGATCATCCTCCCCAGAGGCAGGTGATTGATATTGTCTCACTGTACTAACCACACGAGGGATCTGCGGTGAGAAACTATCCACGGATTCAGAACTGTTATGCCTGAATCTTCCTCTAAGCCTCCTTCGTGAAAATTGGCTAGCTGTATGATTCCCAAAGTCTTCAAGTAACAAAAATTTACAATCGCCGCACACACCATTGCTAGCAAGATCGCTTGCCATCTCATTATCATGTGATAGGGACTTTTGACAAAGAGAACAAACTGCAACATGGACAGAATCAGTATCCCCATGTACCTGTGAACCAGATTGAGACGATGCAAATGAGATGTTCCCAGAATTCGCAGCCATCTGAAACCCCATAAAAATCCAGATTACCAAAGACAATAATATATAAGCAAACACGCAATCAAACAAGCTAGAAAATGTCAATAACAAGAAGCATTAGCAAGACATGATAATTATTAATTTATTAGCAATACCTAGAACTAGGACCAATCTGCATCTAAGAAAGACACAACCCAACAGACCAACGAGACCTCCAACTGCATCAAATTACGCAAGTTAAGCTCAAAAAGAAGACACTCAGAAGCAGAGCCTCAATCAAGTGTCAAATCTGATTGTAGACACGTGGAATTGCTAGTAGCATGGGGGAGCATTTCAGCTCCCCAGACACTGGTTTTGCGCAGAACAAACATGATTTTGGCAAACATTGGCGTGTTCGGTTACAATGTTTCAAAATCAACTTTGTTCTCGTTTAACTACAACTGGAAAAAATATGCATAACAATTCATGCGCTAAGCTGAAAATTTAATACTAGAAACTTACTTTCAAAATAAAAGCATTCAATCAGACAATCATAACTCACTTCACTTCAAACTCACCTTCACCGAAAATAAAGATCACATAAAATCACACAATCAGCGGCAGAACGATGCTAAGCAGTTCAATTTTAGGTCTATCTCATAATATGTCTAACTCTAAATGCACACAATTGGTGGAAATGGAAAAGCGCGTGAATTAAGGAAAAAAGTAAAGCACAATGCGAAAAAATTCAATAAATAAGTTATTGAAAAAAAATAATGATAATAAGACACTATTATCATACATTGTAGTAATCGCAACTAAACCGCTACAATTCCTAAATACCCAGAAGGCGCAAATTGTCGATAAGAAGGGGAGCAATGTGGAGGAAGTGAAAAGGAAGAACTTTTACAGCATAAAAATAATTAGTTAAGATGACGAAAGTGAGAGAAAAATGACCTGAGAGAGAGAGGGATCGGCGAAGGAACTTGAAAAGGGATTCGAATTTTGGAGTGAAGAAGTTGTTGGATTTCGATTAGGGAAGAAGAAAGAGTCGTGAAAGACGAAACCTTTTTCTTTCTTTCTTTCGTTCAACCAAATCCTCAGCCGGCGACTCCGCTGCCTCGTCAACACGCCCCGAACCACACGACACGACGACGTTTCGCTGTCGTTTCTGGTAAATCGCAACTTTTCTATTGCATTTAGTTCTGTAAATTTAATTGCTTGTTGTTATTTCTGTTCTTCTGACGCGTGAAATTCTACACGGTAAGAGTAGTTATCACTTACTTTCTCTTTAAAAATATTTATTGTTAATCAATGATTCCTTTTGATAAAAAATTGTTTCTTTCTTGTTTATTTATTTAATAAATTTATATGTTATAATATTTTTTTTCTAAAACCTAAGTTATTAAGTTTGATTGATTTGTTAGAGATAAAATTGGAAGATTGAATCCTAGTTTAAATTGTGAGAGAGACTTAGGTTTATTATTGACTAAAATTCTAATACATATGAGATTATGAATTCATGTTAATCAAAATCCAGAGATAATATTTAACATTAAAAAAAATGTTACCAACATAATTTTTAGTTATATTTTTATCATTGATTGGATTTTATTAAGATTCACCGCACAAGTAGTTTACTTCTTATTAAGTGAGTTTAGCACAAAAAAAATATATTTAAAAACTATTTAATATATATAGATTAAAAATATTTAACGGAAATAAAATATTATTACATCTAGATTAAATTTTCTTATTAAATATCTTGATCTTTAATATTTGCATAGATAATAAATGTTGAATTAGGATATATTTGAGAGAGAAACATTAATTGGATTTTAAAATTTGTAAATGTTGATTATTTTGAGATAGTAAATAGAATGCTAAAATATATTAAAACATAGGAAAAAGATAATAACAAAACAATAGTGTCTTGTTGCAATCATAATTATTTACAAATAGAATGTCTATTTTTGTCGGTTTGTTCCATTCGGTAGCATCATGACCTAATAGGGCAAACATTTACTTAAATCAATTATCTTTATAATGATAGGGACTTCAATATATAACAATAATTTGGAAGTTTTTCCTTTTATTTTAGCACAAAGCCTTTTCCAGATTTTCTTAAAAGTTAATAACATGACTTAGAAAAGATAATTATCTATATATATTTTTGTTAAATCCATCCGTTATTTCATGATGTTATTTTTTTTTTTTTCAACTCGGTAAAAATTATTTACTGAGATCAATTATCACATACTTTCATACTATTAACCATAACCAATATTGTGTTAGTCTAAGAAAAGTATATTTGAATTCCTTATACTCAGTGTTTAAATTTCGTAGAAAAAAATATAACCACACTCCACTAAAAGTAAACTATAATAGGCTATGTTTCTTGTAATGATCATTTATCAACAAAAGCTAGAAGATATTTGTTCCTATAACATTATTATTAAAATAAATCTTTGATTTTTTTTCAAAATAATAATTATAAACTTTAACAGTTTTATCATAGTTAACAATGTAATATGATTATTTTATGAAGTTTTAGTGAGTTGATTTTAGATAGTGAATATTAAATTCTTAACTAAATTTTTAATAATATAAATTAGAAATTTAATTATTTCATTATCTATTTCATAAACTTGTTATTTTTTTAAATTCATTTTTGGAGAATTTTCTTTTTATCTTTTTTTATTTATTTTGAATGAACTATGTATTATTTTTTCAATCATACTTTATCTAATTAGAAATGGTACAGAGTATAATAAGTTTATTGAATTGAAATTTTGTTTAGAGTATATTTTCTTCTATCCTCAAATATCTAATTCTTTGTTTGATTTGTTGGTTGAATGTAATATTTTTATGGTAAAAACAGTGATATAGTTGATTTTTATGCTAGGTTTATTAGGATAAAGTTAAGGATTTTTTTGAACCTTTGGAATTAACTTATAAAATTAATACTTTTTTTAGTTAAGGAAAGTTAACATAAATTTTTAATTTTCTTTATAAAGACTTTGAAGAAATATTTGAAATATTTTGAAATATAGTAGGTTAGATAGATAGATAGATGAGTTAAAATTTGGAAGTGAGAGTATGTATTAATATAATTGTTTATACTGTTTATGATGTGAAAAATACGTGGAGGGAAGGGTGTGGAGAATGTCATGTAAAATGATAATAAGTACATATGATGATTTTTTTCAGGTTAACAAAATTAATCACTTGCATAAGCAAATTATAAGAAAATTAAGTCTGAAATTGATAGTGTCATGTTAAGTGTAAATAAATGAGATAAGTAATATACGAAGAGAAATATTCACAAATTTATTACTTAAAATTTTAGGTTGAGGAAAATGTTAAATATCTTATATAAGTTAATTCGTAATTTATCATATCTAAATCACTTCAATTAATTTCTTTTTAATATATCCACTCAAAAAATCCAACACAAAGTTAAGTTGAAGAACTATAAGTTTTAGAATTGTTAATTTATTAACACGAAGTCCAAGTAAAAGGTATTAGAAGGAAGAATTTAGATCATTTTCTTATTGGTGTTAATTTCACTTATTTGAGCTTTGCATGTTTTTTTTGTATTCTTTTAAATAAATAAAATCCATTTAGTTTTAGTCTTATAAATTTTGTTCCAATAATTTTGTAAATATTCTTTGATTAGTTGTAAACAACTTTTCTTAGATTTATTAGCTACAAAGAAATTCTTAATTGTGTGAAATTTATGATCTTGTTAAGTTTAAGTTTATAGAATGTAGTTTTAACTTGTTATTTTAAAGAATTTGGCAAGAATACTAATATGGCTTGATGTTGTAGCCTTTTTACAAGCATAACCAAAGAATTGAGTATTTCAATTTAGTTTTCTAGAAGAGTCAAAATGCTACACTGAAAAAATAGTACAACATTACACGAAAAATATATTTTTTATATCGGAAGTAATTTGATTACTAAAAATTTAAGGAGTAAATAGAATATTACGTATACACTGAAAAGATAGTTTAATTAATAACTTTTATGCCGGTAAATCATCTTAACTATTTAAATAATAAATCTAATGAACTTGAAAAATGATCTATACTAAACCATGTTACTGTCTTTTAGGTTCTGGTATGGCACTTAAATTATAATATTAATTTTTAAAATCACGTTAAATAGATGAAGTGATGTGCTAATTAATATTTAAATTAATAATATTTAAACTAAGTTGCATTTTCAGTGTCTTTATTTTATTCAAGTGGTGTTTTGATCCATCTTTTAAAAGGTGGGTAGGTAGGTAATATTTGACAAAATTTATCACTCAACCAATCAAAAATCTACGGATTAGATAATCTTTAGTAGAAAAACTAAAAAGTACATTAATCAATCTTAATATTTTGTGTAGACCACATGTTCTTGCTCGTATTTATTTTCCATTAAAATTGATTTGAAAATTAGCTATCCACCAATTTAGAAAGGGTATGTTACCTTTTTATGGACAGCAAAATCATTGAAAAGAAAAAAGGAAAAAAAATGTTCAGAAAGAAGTTTGTAATCACTTTAACTAATGTAATATAATAAAAGAATATTAAATTAATGGAATAATATAACGAATTATTAAAATAGTCTTAGATAAAATTTGATAAAAATATAAAAATTAAGATTGAAAGATGATTGATTATGAAAAAACTATTTTATGAAATTAAAAGATATTGAAATTTAATTTATTTAAATAAGTAATTACAAATTATGTATAATTTTTTTTCACTCACCAATTTAAACATATATAGATATAAAACAAAAATTTTAACTAGTTTTCACTTTAATAGTAATATATTTAAGTTAATTACAAATAGTGTTGAGAAAGAAGTTAAAATTTAGTAAGACAAAGAATATAAACTTAAATTTTGTTAAGTTTTCTAATAAGACTTTGTAGATCATGAATATTTGATGTTATAATGTCGATAAAGGGTGTGAAGAATATGTTGTTTCAATATGCCAAATCCAAATGAGCATAATTTGCGATCAATGTATACCTGAAAGTAGACACAGACTTATTGATAATACTACTGTAGTTGAGAAAAAAAAATACGTTTATCAAAATAAAGTTATTTATTGGTAATTTTTGTGCATATTTTTATTTAAATAAAAGAAAAAAGGTATCATAAGAAATAGAAGAGAAATAGGGAAATAAATTCATGTAACTTTCTAACCATTTAGAATTGTTTTGTGTCATATAAATAGTTTTTATGAATTTCAACAGAAACATATTTACTGTAATGTAAAATTGTGATAACAGTGTAATTTTTGTTTCAATATAATACACGATACACACGATGAAATCCTTTCGAGACATGTTTTCATTGGGGCGAATACATGCTTTAAAGGCGTTTTCTTCAAAGATATTTTTGTGAAAAGAAATAGAAAAAGTGAAGATAAAAATTGTGGGGTGCAAAAATCAGACCCTTAATAGATTAACCCAATCCACTATTAGAGATTTGGTAGCATAGTGGATCACATTACAATTAATAACAGGGGGCTTTTTCTTCTTGCACCCCATACAAATAGAAAAAGACAAAAATACGCTCTCTCATTACATCACGCTCTTGCAAAGAACAAAACCAGAAAATTTTTCAAAATTCTGGAGATGCAGGTCCAAAACTGGACGTGGGCGAAGTAAAAGCCTTCTTATATACGAGTAACAAATAATTTTGACCTTCTTTAAAAATTTAAAATTAGAAAAAGACAAATTTAAATACGAATATAAAAATCAAATATATATATATATATATATATAATTTAGGTGATATTTTTACATTTAAATTTAGTAGATAAATAAATATAAGTCAATTTACATATATATAATTTTTTTTAAATATTAGTTTCATTTTTTAAAATATTATTATTATTTTATAAATCAGTTCAATTTATAAGTCTACAGGTTGGTCTGATCTAAAGTCATTTAAGCCATAAATGAAAAGTGACTTGATTCAGTTTAGGTTACAATTATTTTGGCCTTCTAATATGGGCAGCAAATTTGTATAATGAGCCATAATATCATAAAAGCAACCATATTTAGTAGTCTTTGCTGTGAATGACAAAGAAAGGTTCCAACCATGGATTCCAAAATAGAATTTTTTAATAGAACATGGATTGAGAGAATCTTTCAGTGCTGACATTGTTCTATGTATATACCTACATGTTAGGCTATAGATCTTATACTATTAGTTGCTCATTTCAAAGATTTCTTCTTGTGTTAAAAGTGTTAAAAGTAAAATATGAAAACTTCTTAAAAAGTCACCAAATATGAACTTTCAAGGGATGGATGTAACATATGTTTACACATTGTGGCCTACCAAAACCTGGTGTCAGTGTTGAAAGCCAAACAATTATATTCTTGGCATATGGCACACAATTGCTTCGTTTAAGGGGAAAGGCATCACTAAAGTTGCCAATGGAAAAGCTTGTTCAGAACTAATAATAATGTTATGAAATGACAATTTATTTATCACAAAATCTGGTGTTTGATTTTAGTTATGTATGAAAACTTTTGAGGTATATATTTATGTATTATGATAGAGATTATTCTCTATCATTATAGATTAAGGATACAGTGATAGGGAAAAAAAAAACACCATAAGCATCACTTGAAAAGAACTTTGAACATCTGTGCCATGTACTGGCTTATGTAGGTTTTGCTTCGCTGGTTGTCTTATGAGTTGAGTTGTCATTAGACGTGCATGACCCTCTCTTTTCTTTGATTTGTCAACCAAGGTTAGACTTGGAACTTCATACACCAAAACACAAAAAATTTAATAAAACTGACAAAATATGTCATACTATATATATATATAAAGTATACCCTATATTTTTTTTACTACAAAGTTTCCTACTACAACAAAAATATCATTATGACCATGTTTTTTTTTTCTTTTCTGGGAGAAGCAAAAGACTCAATTGACCATCCATCTATTATTACCTTTTATAAACATTATTACCATTCCCATGCAATAATGGAATTGTGAGAAGAAAAAAAGCAAAAGAAAATAAACATGGAATGCTATGCCATGAATCAATCTTTTCAAGGGGTTATACATAACTCCTTACACCTAATATTTCTTCACAACAATAACTAAAATTTAATGGTTAAGAACATGTATTATAATAATGTTATTTAGTTTTGTGTTATTAAAAATATCGTTCTGAAGCTATTAACAGTAACTGATAATTTACTGTGTGTAGATGAGATAAGTTGAAGGTGGCCTAACCACACACCTGTTCGTTGCAGTTAAAAGCAACATTTATTTTTCCTCTCTCTCAATACGTCTATATGATATGTCATGAAGAAGCAATTGTTAATATTAATATATTATATGGTTAAGATTTCATATTATGAACCCCCACCAAAGAAAAAAAAGAAACAGGAAGAGTTGGTTAGGTGGCAGTTGAATCTCCTGGTTTCTGGTTTTTGTGATCTCTGAGGTTGTTGTTGTTGTTGTAGCATGGCATACAGGAGAAGGCAAGGTATATTCAGGGCTTCTACTTTCAGGGAAGAATTTCATGATCCATCATCATTGGATTCTGATCATGGCCATGCTTCTCCACCAATCCCTTCACCTCCCTCTTCTTCTACTTCTTCATCATCTCTCCCTACTCAACCCACCAAAGCTTCTGCTTCTCGTCACCAACCCTCTCTTTCCTTTGCATTCAACACCCCTGAGTCCGACCATCAAAGATCCAAGGTATTGGATGCTCAAAACGTCTACTTTTTTTGTTTATGAACAACCTTTGTATCAATAGTTGTCATCAATTTCCCATGATAACTTTGAAACTATTGATTTAGACAAACACTGATAGATTAGATTCATAGACATATAGATAGATTCAATCTTACAATGATAAATTGAAATGGTTTTATGGCAATCTAATCTTAATCACTATAGCAAGATTAAAGGGTCAAGTTCTAACCAATCTTACCTCTCCTCACTTGATATGTAAAGTGAGAGTGTGATAAATCTTTGATTGAATGATCAAAATTTCTGTGAATCTCAGTACACTTGGACACACACACACACATATAAAGTTAACTCTTTGAATGAATGAATGCAGAGCTTTGAGGCTTATGGAAATAGCAACTCCAAGTCTGGTTTCTGGGGTGTGATTGCGCAGAAAGCCAAATCAATTCTGGATGATGATAAGCCAATCCCACAACATGACACCAGGCCCCAAACAATGAAATCACACTCTTTTAATACCTTTTCAGCTCCTCCTGCAACTCAGGTGATTGTGATGTATATGATGCTGCTGCCTACAATTACATGAAGCATAAAACTAAGTTGCGTTTTTTTTCTGGCCTGATTAGAACTCTCCTTCACAATTCAATCCAGTATATGAATCCCTCGACACTAATAGAAAAGTGGACAATCCTAAATTTCGGAAGGGCTTGGACAAAATTACTTCATCCCTCAATCAACTAGGTGACACTTTTGAGAAGGCTTTTGAGGTAAACACGGTCTTTATCATGTACACTTTCATTTTAGAATTGCTTTTCTCCCCAATTTTAGTACCTCTATGTATGCACTGATGCACATTGCCGTTTTCATCATCACAATTCAGAAATGCTTTGTGCAAACACAAAATTTTCATATCGTTTCCATCCTGGTTAATAATGACACTAATTAGATGTCAAGGTGTATCATAAAGTGGTTAAATTACTAACACATTGGTAAAATATTACAAGACTGCGTATCAATCTAGATATCTCTTTAACCAATGATTTAACTAACGTTAATCAGTATTGAAACGGTGTAAAAAAGTATGGTTTGCAAACAACAGAGGTAAACACAATGCAGTTGTTGGTGAGTTTTTCTGAATTCCATGTTTCAACGGCACATCTGATATTCATATCCCAAGTAGAACTACAAGTATAATCATGTATTTAAGGTGTTACTTGGCTTACTATGTCACTTTCTCTAATTCAATGATTCTTCTCTAACTTCTTCAGGAAGGCCGAACAATGATGGAGAGTAAGACAGCAGACCTGAGAACTCAAATCAGAAGAAAATCAAATAACTTTGGGGACACACACCAAACTTCAGATTTGAGAAGTCCATTGCAAGAAGGTGCCCAGAAGAACAACCAATCTAGCCATGAATCAAAACTCAAGGCATCACGCGACGTAAGGTGGCAACTACATAATCATGTGACACTGCCCTCACTAGTTCATGTAGTGAAGGCATGCAGTGTCTTGTATAATATTGGAGTTATTAATAGTTTTTAGTTAGCATAAGAGTAGTGACTCTTGTTACCTATAGGTATTCATACTCAATGTAGATGCAGGAAACTAAGCGTAACTTTTACGTCTAATTGTGAGTGTACTAGAAGTAGACTTTAAACCTAATTTAATCTTACAAAAATTCAGTAAGTTTAGGATTTGCAGTTATTTATAAACTATTGAAAACTCTTATCTCTACCTGAGATCTCTAACATTGTTAACATAAAACTGAGTGTGTGATAGTTGTTTATTTGAATCAGCAGTTTTGGTTTCTTAATGTCACCATAGAATGATGGTTTCCTTTTGCTTTGCAGGTGGCGATGGCAACAGCTGCCAAAGCAAAACTACTTCTTCGGGAGCTAAAATCCGTAAAAGCAGATTTGGCTTTTGCTAAAGCAAGATGTGCTCAACTTGAAGAAGAGAATAAAAGACTCAGGGACCGAGAGGGCAATGACAAGGGACAGAACGGTGAAGATGATGATGATATGGTAATGATCATTTTGATATTTGTGTTCTTCAACACTTTCTAGAAATGAAAACTCTCTATGTTGTGATGTGGTCAGATAAGGCATCAGTTGGAGACCCTTCTTGCTGAGAAGGCTCGTCTGGCGAATGAGAATGAGACATATTCTAGGGAGAACCGTTTCTTAAGGGAAATTGTGGAGTACCATCAGCTGACTATGCAGGATGTGGTGTACATAAACGAGGGCATGGAAGAAGTCAGTGAAGTTTACCCTACAGATGCCTCTGGGATGACACGGTTGTTATCAGTTTCTCCACCTTCATCATCACCTGATAAGGATGTTCTGGTGTCACCAAGACTAGCTATGCTGTCAAAAGAAATATATACTGTGACAGAAGAGGATGATAAGAGCACTACAGAAGATGAGGCTCCTTCTACTGTCTGAGTTTCTCCACATACAAAATCATCTCTTTCTTTCTTTTTCTTTTCATGGTTCAGCCTTAGATGAGGTTTTCTTCTTTTGAGGAAAATATGTGCATGCTTTGGAACGTTTAGTTATTTCTTCTACCATTTTTCAATGTGAGGAAGAGAGTGGGGTATATGAAGAGAAAGCCATGTTTTTTGTTTTGTGTGTGACTTTCCTTTCATGGTGAGGTTGGTTTGGCTAATTCATTTTGAGGAATGTGTATTGATTGATCATACTTTTTTGGAGCTGGATCTATTACGATTGTGACAATTTTATAGAACATTTTACAAGTATCGCAGAATAGGACAAAGGAAATTTCATACTTCAGATCAAATATCAATCTTGGTCTTGGGAATCCAGAAAGTGAAATGCTTTATGAAGGGTTATGATATGAAGTGAATTTGTCATAACACGAAGTTATAACAAACCAAGTCAAGTATGAAGTGTATATTGTTGGAAACACTTTAACAGAAAGTGTTCTTTGGTTCTGCTCAAGGAATTTGACTACCCTCTTTGAATGATATGATCCATTGCAGCAAATTTTCAGTAACCATTAGTTACTCTTCTAAATTGATTCATTATGTTCTTCATCTTAAGGAAAACAGTAGGCATGAATCGGATTCACAGTCTGGGAAACAATTACATGTCTGTTTGGGATCGATCAACTTTTCCCTTAAACACTTGCAAAAGAAGAAAATAAAAAAAAAAAAAAAAATTTCTTCCAATACGTTATTAAATTAATTTAAATTTACTTACACATAGACTGATTTATTCTCATATTAACTTCTCTAAAATCTGATATCCCATTATACCTAATTAATTTTATCTTATAAAAAATTACTTTATTTTCTTCTTTTTTAAGTATTTTGAAAATAATTATCTAAATAAAGCCTATGCAAAATAACATTATCTTTTTAATATTGTGAAACAATTGGCATCCCTTAAATATATTATAGTATTGTATGAATTGGAGTACTTATATATGAGTACATAGTGTTACAAATTTATATAGTAATTTTAGAAGCGTGAAGAACTTGTGATATATTATGTTTTTTAAAAAAAGTTGATTATATAAGACATTTGTTAGGTAAATTATATGGCTGAATTTTATAAATAAATAAATAAATAAATGTATAATATATATATAATTATGTCTTTATGTATAAATAGTTTGGGATGTTACCATGATTACTGGTATATGCTTAGCTCCAGAAAATAAATAAATAAATTCGTTGGACTGGTATACGTTGATTAAATGGATCAAATACGATTTGTTTGATGCGCAGGAAAAGAAGCAATCAGACTAAAGAAGAAAGGAAAAATGCATTTTATATTTCCATCCGTTGATTGGTCCGAATTAAAAAGGGTAGGATAGACAATAAATATGACCCTTTAGTTAAATTACTCCTTACTTTTGCATATTTTTATTTATATTAAAAATGTCACTATAACGTTGTATAAAAATAAAGTTTATCAACTCACCTGTTAAATTATAGTTTTACATCAGTCAACATTATTTGTTAAATTTTATTAGAATGGAATAACAATGATAAGTCATTCATATTTTAAAAAATATGAATTACATCAATGTTAATTTACACAAACATAAGATATTAAATAATTTTATATTAACATAAAATTGTATTTGAATGTAAATGAAACTTTCCATCCAGAGTCAGTTTTAAAAAAACAAAATATGCGATCAGTGTAACATTTGGCCTCTCTCCCTACATCTATATATATTTTCCCTATCCTACCACTGCCTCTTACCCAACCCAACACGTTCTTTTCTATCCCAAATGTCAATTTTGATCCAACCTAGTGGCTGAGGACCATTCATTGCTACTACATTTCAGGTACAAAGGGATTCTTTGCAACCACCCAATTTACATCTTCACAATTGATTAGTTATTGCCACACCGATTAAACGAGTATGATCAACAGCTGATATTTCTTTCCAGGATTGGAATTTATTGCAATAACGGATCTACACATTAGGCTCCAACAAATTAAAGAGGTACACAAGCTTTTGTATTGTGTACATGGTGATCAGTACATAATCATGGTCAAATTAAGTACTTCAAAAACAAACTAGTATCCACAATTTGACCGATTTAATACATGAAACGAAGTGTGTGATCTTTAACCATAACCTGCCCGTGGGCAACACTCCTTGAGGTGTGCATCAAAACCCACATAAAGAGAAATTCAAAAGTAAAATAAAATTGACAGATTGACTGGCACTATATGACGGAATAGCTATGCAATTTTGAGCAAGAGACCTTCATTCCTTGCAAATGAAGAGTCATGTTTAATTATATTTTCAATCAACTTCCTAGTTTACAGGGTCATTTAGATACACTCGACCTTCTACTAGTACATTATATGAACGCGTGCACTCAGCTGCATTCATCTTCTCAGTATCCCACGATTTCCTTCCAGAGCATTTTACATGTGTCGATGTATATAGATCACGAATGCTGCTTTGAAAAAGTACAGCTTCAAAGCAGAAAAACTTCCTGGCTTGTATTTATATGTATGACTTCAGAATAACTGGAAAAACAAGCTAGTAGAGCCATCCCCAAATGACCTAAGGTCTGCAGGTTTTACCAAAGCCCTGCACAATGGACAGGTCCTTTCTCTCTCAAACCTGGCAAAAAATAAGATAATCAGATGTCAGAAAACACAGAAGAAAAAAATATACACATAAATTAATATATCTGTGTTCACGTGTGTAGTAACCAAAAAACAGGAAGCAAAATAAGACCTGCTAACATTTAAAAGGCATGAAATAAATTTGATAACATGCAAATAAGATGCAACATATATATTTTAAACCACCAGCTTCAAAATTTACATACTGGTGGTAAATAGGTTTTTCAACATTATTCAACTCAAATGTAAATGACAAATTCAGATTATTATGCGGACCCGAAGACTAAAAAGACAAGAGCCAAGGAAGTCTCACCACTCTGATACGCAGTCTTCACAGAAAATATGTTTACAACGTAGTAAGATTGGGGCATGCATTTTCTCCTGACAAATAGCACAAAGATCACCGGCTGCAATGACCTGCTATCACATCAACTATTTGCATGAACTACTCCCTCAGATATGCATATAGCAGGCTATAAAATTCTTAACATAGTGTCAAGTGTGCCAATGCCTATTGCTTATATTTTAGCAAATTCTATCATTTAACTTGCAAAAATGCAATTTACAGTGAAACTTCAGTGTGGTTGATTGATCAACTCCTATCAACGATTAAAAGAAGACACAAACAGTACCTGCTCTGATGTTGCATAAGCCCCATAGTGCATTTCTTTACGTGACAATGCCTTCACTGCAGCAAAGAAGGATTGCACCTGACAACCACACCACAGATAAGAGGAAACCAACTAGACGCAAACAGATGTAATCCACAAAAATTTTAAAGCAAAAATAAACTGAGTGCTTTATAGGTCCCAGCTAAATGACATCATTATACTTGGGATTCCTTAGGACTTTCTTGTGAATAATTAAACTAGTAATTTAACAGACAATATATGACAGAAAAAACTCTTCCAAACATCTCACTTGTTAAAAACTCCATTACTTTGAAAATTTAAAACCCACTTGGAAGTTAAAAAAATTAAGCTTCCGAAGCAAACATAACAGTCATTTTCATCTGAACTGAAATTTTAGATTTAACAAAAGAAATCAGCAAACTAGAAAAAAGTTTGAATGAATCAAAGTATGCACAAACTGGAAAAAAAATAGGGTAGCATCACAGGCAGATAAATATGACAATAGTTGAATATTATTGTTAATTGTCTAAGGGAGGGACGCTGTGTGGGTTACTCTTCACAAACTACATTCAAATAAAATAGAATGTACATATATTTTAAAAGACCAACACACCTTTTCAACAACAGACGTGAGTTTAAATGTTAGATACAATCCTGTCATCAGTGACGAAAAGAGGCTTCCATATTCTTTGTTCAGGAAGAAACGATACCAAACTGGTGTTGGCAACAAGGCACGGTAAAGCAGAAGGAGATATTCAACTAAAGTCAGCATTTGACCCTGTCAAACAAATGATAGTACTATCAGAATGTAATGACATGAGAAAGATGATATAGATCCTGAACCCAGAACCCATGGAAATATTACGACATAGCAAAGGCATGTTGACTATAATATAACTTTGAGAAGAAATGAGCCGTTTTAAAATGTTCTTCTATTCCTCAACACACAAGTGCTCGGCTCAAATTCTGTAATGCTTCATAATTTATTACCTCACCTGCTTACGATAATTTCGGCCTCTGCTATTCTTGTAATACATCAACAATATACACTTGAATACCATTGCAGCTTGGCGGACCAGAGTATCTGACATTTAAAACACATAAAGCAATATATTAATCCCCCAATGAGTTCCAACCAGAGAATAAATAAATAATTCCGAAATCTGCAAAAAGCAAGAGTTTCCGTCTCAAAAGTAATTCTATGCCATCATGCTAATTGCAAGCACATATCAGTTCAACAACATGCAAACCAAAATGAATTAAAAAGAAGCACAATTCATGCTTCAACAGAATCATGGACAATGGATACAAATTAGACATACAGTTAAAAATCCCCTGCCGCCATTCTTGGAATAACTCAGTCTAAGGCAAGAAATAACTAATGAGGGCAATATAAAATAGTTTCAATAAACTGAAACCTACAAACCTCTAAACACATGAAGGAGTGATAACTGGAAAACAATAATTAAAATACGACACATTTAATAATAACTTTCCTCAAACACTCTCAATAGCAAGTTTAGACAAAATTAAAAGGCCTTTTAAACCATGTAGCAAACAATTGTTGAGTAGAGGATGGGAAACACACCATTGACCATGATGATGAAAATGGCATGCCAGAAAGGCGGTATATCCTTGGGAGGAAGCATGATCAAGGGATACATGAGATCATCATTCTGATACCACCAATAAACACCAACCACATGAAGCGCGAACCCAACAGAAATCCCAATCAAAACCGGTATTTTCCTCTCTCCCTGCAGCCGCCAAAACCACACACACAAACAAACACACTCAATAAACAACACAATTCTCACATACACCCTAACAACATTACATTGCTTCGCGACCACACAAAGAATAAGAATCACACCTTCAACGCAGTCTGTTTCCTCAGAATATCATTCGACTTGAAAAGCACAGCCGCAATCCAAATTGTCACAAAAAACCCTGCCACATTCATTCCTCAACATCATCAAATAAAAAAAAAAAAAAACGCGTATCGAATAGAACAGCAACTCAAAACGCACCTTGCAAATGCTGTCTTATGAAAACAACCAAGAGAAGCAACGAAAACGGCAAGACCTGCTCAATCCACCTGGCAGCATGCTGGATGTCGTATCTCTGGTAAGACGAGTCTCGTCCAACGCCGTCCCCTCCGGGGACGGCGCCTTCTTCCGCAGCGTCGCTGCGAGGCGACGCCGAGGGCAACACGGCATCGTTTTGCGAATGCGCGAGTCCGACGACCAATCCCGCAGCGGGAGGAGGGCTCTGCTGTTCCTCCCGGGGCTGCTGCTCCTGCTCCGCGGGGCCGATGATCCTAATCGATACCTCGCCGTCATTGTTAACGGCGTCGGGGGCGGTCTGGCTGTAGTTGTTGGAGGAGCGCGACGGAAGGATGCCGGAATATTCCAATAGCGCGGATAACGGCGCCTGAATGATATTGGAGGGAGACAAAATCCCGGAAATTCTCCTGGAGTTGGGGGAAGACAAGGGCGAAGAAGCAGGTCGGAAAGCGTCTGCGTTGTTGGGTTCCATAACCCTAACTGCGAATCATGAAAGAGGGGCTAGGGTTTGGGGTTTCCGGAGAGGAGGATTTAGGGATTGTTGTTGAGGATTGTGTTATGGTTTGAGGAGTGTGGAGTGATGATAGTGAAGACGGTGGTTGAAGGAGGCGAGGGTGGGTGGTGGTGGGTGGTGGGTGGTGGTGTTCTCTGCTGTGGTGTGCAGGGAAAAGCGCCACAGAGAGAGAAGAGAGAGAAGAAAGAGAGAGAGACAAAGATGGGGTCGCTACAGGACAAACCACATAAGAAAAAGATAGAAGCAACCATTTCGGATGCTATACTTGCTCTATGCTTTATCGTCCCCAATTAACATTTGCCATTTCACACTATACAATAATAATAATATCTAAATATTTTTTTACTATAATAATAATAATATATAATATTTACTACAACAATATTGCAATATACGAGTACGTATATGTCTATATACGAATACGTATATACGAATACGTATATGTCTATATACGAATACGTATACGCCTCAAGATGTTCCCATTTATTTCATGTTTGGTTGCTTTCATTTTCTTTAGCATCTACTGCTACATTAAATTACAAAATTAGATTTCACTTGTAAGATTATTACGCTAATTGTTATACATTATTATATTATTAATTTTGTGGTGTTTGCTTTAAAAATCATGTTTAAGATCGCTTTTTTAAAATGAATGCTGTGTGCTGAGGATTAGATTTGTTTTCAATACAAATCTCTACATGTTGTATAAAGAAAGTGATTTTTTTTTTTCATCAAGAATCTAAAAATATTTATGATAATATTAATAACGTATCACATTTGAACTCTTTAAAAGACTACCCAAATGATAAAACGAAAAACTGATTACACAAGCAAAGACTGTTTTAATGACGATTAATATTTTTATTTAGCTTTTGTTGAAAAATTAGAAATATATATATATATATATATATATATATATAT
>Ga0209489_106112_pt1 | contig 19792 bp, 20 predicted proteins | sample SiratrowhiteBW_FD_187527 | JGI IMG/M metagenome (GOLD analysis project Ga0209489, IMG submission 187527) | Root nodule microbial communities of legume samples collected from California, USA - Siratro white BW (SPAdes) (version 2) | ecosystem: Host-associated > Plants > Roots > Nodule | place...
CCTCGTTTAAAAAAAAAAAGAAAAGAAATGGCACCATCGCTCTTTCTCCATAACTTTTTTTTCTTGTCTTTTATCTTTTTCTCCCTCTTCCATCTCTTTTCTCTTTAATTTTTCTTCTCCATACCTCATCTATTTTAGAATCTAATCACTCCCTGTAGTAGCTAAGGTGTTGGGGCATTTTTACCTGATCAGATTTTCAAACAGAGTAAGTTTCCATTTTCTCTAAAGATCCCTTGTTCTATGTTTTTCCTTAAATTTTTGTCATCAATCTTGTTAGGGACAGTTGAGACAAGTATTTCTCTCAACTTAACTAAGATCATATTAAAGTTTGGTTTTGTTTGGATAACTTGTTCTAGATCTCTGGAGATTGGATTAATGTCACTGACTAGGTTGGACGGATTATTTTGGAGATCGTCATCTCAGGTAAGGAAAGCAAGTTTTAAATTTTTCAATAGTAACTTAGGTTAGGAGCTCTGACTGTGAAATGACTTAGTTCTGATGTTCAAGCTCTATTACAGATATTATTTGTGATGAAATTGGTTAATTATATACATAGTATAAACATTGATATTGATAACTTGAAAAATAAGAGATGTTTTTGAATATTGTGAATTGTAAATTGTGAACTATTATATATATATATATATATATATATATATATATATGATTGTGCATGATTGAATTGATATGATGACTGAATTACGTGTTCAAATGTAAAAATTTTGGTTGAAATAAAACCAGTGTATTAGGGGTTGAAGGGAAATCAAGGTACCATATGCATCTATATGATTCAGTATTGAATTGATATGATGTGTGATGACTGAATTATATGTTCATATGTAACCATTTTGGTTGAAATGAAACTATTGTATTGGGTTTGAAAGGAAATCAATATACCATGGTTACATATGCATCTATATGCTTCAATATTAAATTGATATGATATGTGATGATTGAATTATATGTTTATATGTTACCATTTTAGTTGAAATGAAACCAAAGTACTGGGAATTGAAAGGAAATCAAGGTACTATAGTTACATATGCATCTATATGCTTCATTATTGAATTGATATGATGTGTGATGACTGAATTATATGTTCACATGTAACCATTTTGGTTGAAATGAAATTAGACTACTGGGGATTGAAAGGAAATCAAGGTACCATGGATACACATGTATCTATATGTTTCAGTACTGTTGAATTGATATGATATGTGATATGACTGAATGATGAGTACATATGCAATTCATATAATTGAAATGAAATCAGAGTTCTGGAGATTGCAAAGAAATCAAGGTACCAGGATTGCATATGAATCTATGTACATTCAATATGATTGAAATGAAGTTAGTAGAGTGGAATGATGTATGATTGAAATGAACTAAAAAGCATTGTGATTCAAAATAGATCAATGTGTGGTCTGTGTGATGTTCTTGATATTGAAACTTTATATGTCAGACTTTACAAAAATTCTTATGAATGACAAATACTTTTTTTTTTCACATGTTGTAAAAAGACCCAATTTCGTTCGGATAAATAAATTTTAAAAAATATGTGTCTCCAATTAAAAAATAAAAATAAAAAATGAAGAAAATGTTTTTTTCCAATAAATATTATAAATTAAAAAATGATACTTGTTTAGCTTAGATTTTTTTTAAAAAATAAAAAAAAGATTGAACTTAGCCCATTAAGTTATATTTTAAATAAAAACTAAAGAATAAAAAATAAAAAAAGTAAAATAAAATAAAAAACGAAAATAAATAAAAAAACAAAATAAGAGAAAATAAAAAAAGAAGTAGTTAATAAAAAAAAATAAAAAAAAAAAGTGTAACTCTTCTCTGTTTTGTCAAGCGTTTAGTTCGTTTAACCTTATTCCTTGGTATTTGAAAGGGAGATGGAGAAAGTGTATGAGGATTTGTAAAGAAATTGAGTTCAAAGTTTCTCATATATTCCGTGAGGGAATTCATTGTACTGAAAAGCTGGCTTCGCTAGGTCTTGATAATAAGTTAGATTTTAAATGGTATGATGTTTTACCTTCTGTTATGGTATTAGACTCTTTTCATAATAGGTATCAACTCCCTTTGTTTCGTTTCATTTAGCTTGGTTGGGGAGTGTTTGACATCTTTTCTTGCCATGAGTTTTGCCTAGTCCCCCATAGTTTTGTATGTTTTCTTTTTTTTTTTAAATATGTTTCATGTCATGGCATATGATTGTTGAGCTTTGAGGTATCAACCTAACTAATCTATCAAAGTTCATAGTGATGCCTAATATAAATCTATAAAATAAAATAAAATAAAGTAAAAACATAAAAATAAGAAATAATAAAAACGACAATTTTAAAATTACTGTCCACTCATGTACACTCCTTAAATTCTTACTCTCAACTCTCCCACAAAACGTAAATAATAAAAATATAAAATATAAAAAGATTCTCTCACTCTCAAAAAGGGGACAAGAAAAGGGAGAAGAAAAAATAGCGTCAATCCTCAGTTTCACAACTCAAATCACAAACCAAGCCAAAAGGGTTAATTCCCTGGATTCGAGCTGGATTTCCTTCATCTTCTTCATGTTTATTGATTAGATCCCATCCTATCCCAATTTTTCTCACTCTCCTACGTACACTTTCTTCTCCCCTGCTCTAAATAATTCAATAATTCTTCATTCCCATCCATCTCTCTCTGTCTCTCTCTCTCTCTCTCTCTCTATATATATATATATATATATATATATATATATTACACATTATTGTGTATGGATGTAGAAAAAGAAGAAGGGTCTTGCATGTTCCTTTGAGTTTAAAGTTTCAAGTTTGAACCCTTCTTCCATTCGTAACCATAATAAAAGATAACATCTTTCCTTGGGTAAAGGGATTTGATTATGGAAAAGTATGAGGTTGTAAAGTATTTGGGAGTTGGGATCTTTGGGATGGCCAAGCTCATGAGAAATGAGGAGAAATCAAAGTTTACGTCTTTAGCATAAAACAATTTAACCAGCCAAATGGGTGCATCAGAAAAATGGGTGAAGATGTTTAATAGCAAGAATGAACTTGAGGCATGGTTTGAAGGCATCGATTCAGAGAGCTAGGGACCTCAACATAGAATATGGGACTGATTTGTGTCAGTTGAGGGTTCTTGGATTTTCCCAAGATAAACCATTCAAAAAATATTGTTCATTTTCAAATATCTGAGCAAGGTCTTAAATCTGCCATAAAGCTCATGAGGGGATGCTAGTCAGTTATTGACCAAGATCTTGAAGGAAAGTATGAAGCCTTGGAAAAGTATGGGAAAGATTTGACAGTAATGGCTAAAGCAAAAACACTTGACCTAGTCATAGGAAGAGATGATGAAATACACAGGTGCATTCAAAATTATCTTCAGGAGAACAATGAATAATCCTGTGCCAATTGGAGAGCCTGGTGGTGAAAAAAAAAAACAATCTCTGAAGAATTTACTCAAAGAATTGTTCAAAGAGATGTTCCTTAAGCTTTGATGAATCGAAGGCTCGTATCCCTTGAAAAGGGTGCACTTATTGTTGAAGCGACGAGGGGAGAGTGTTGTTGGGAGCAACAAAGAGAAAGATTTGAGTCCTATTTGGAATGAGAAATTTTATTTCAAAGTTACTGAATCGTAACAAATCGTAGGATCTCACTCTTGATGCTTGTGTCTATCACTACAACAAGAACAATAATTCCAAAGTCTTCCTTGGTAAGGTGCACATCAGTGGACCCTCATTTCTCCCATATTATGATGATGTTGTTCTTCACTATATTATGGAAAAGGAAAATGTGTTTTCCTGCATAAAAGGGGAGCTTGGTTTAAAGTGCAATGCACAACCTCAGATCAATCACTTGTTTCATCCATAAAACACAATGATAATCAGCAATATGTTAGGGAGTTTCAAGCCGGTGTCATTCACTGTGATAGGGATACAAATGGTGAGAAGTTTGGCAGGGAACAATGTTGTAAAACTCGTAACTCGTAAGAGGATTGGAGAGGGGGATAAAAACTCGTAGCTCGAGGATTGTAACTTGACTCGTAAGAGTTACTAGTTCATGAAAAGTTATATTCGTAAACATGTGCATACATTAAAAATAATAAAAATAAGTCATACATAACTAAAAATAGTTTCATAATTCATTCATAAAATCTTCATACAGAAAATAATAAATTCATAATTATTCAATACAGATAAATTATCCAAGGAAATATTTCACACTAAACTCAGGATAATCATCTTCCTCTCCCATATGATCCTCATTTTCATTTAGGTCATCTCCATAGTCTTCATCATTTTCAGCAATTATAGGAAGCTCCAAATCATTTATAGGTGCAATAACACCACTTCTACTACCAGCTTCTTGAACTTCATTTTCTCCAACTTCAACCAAGATGTCTTCATTTGAAACATCTAAACTTAAATTTGCTTCATTCTCCTCCACAGTCCATTCATCATCAGAAGCAAGATCATCAATGTTATAATCTTTTGTTTTTCTAACATCCTTTTGCTTTTGCAATCTTGAATTAGCCATCACAAATACCACATCATTCATGGTTTTTTACTGTAAGTGATTTCTTTTCTTGATGTGGACCTAAATAATTATAAAATTAATTAACGCATCTAAAACATAATTATAAAATCAAGTTCATATCATAAATTAAAAGTCTTACCCTCTCAAAAGTGCTCCAATTACTCTCACAACCGGATGAACTATAAGTCAAGCTCAATATTCTAATTGCAAATCTTTGTAACTCTGGGTATTCATCACCATATGATTCCCACCATTGTGATGGAGTTTTGGTTTTGAGTGTCCGTTGAGCTATTGGACTACCAAAAAATCTAACCTTACTTTTGAAACTCTCAATCTGCTCACCAATCTTACTCATCTCATCAATATCTCCCACCAACCTATCCGAGCAGTCATACATTCGACATTTCACCTCAATCAACTTTAAACTCAGGATCATAGTATAACATGGGATTAAAGTAATAGCCTGCAACATGTAATGGCCTATGCAATTGATTATCCCATCTTCGATCAATGATTTCCCAAAGAGGAGTGTAGCTAAATAATATAAAAATAAATAAATTAATCTATAAAGAAAGTCTATGTTTCTAAAAAACAAAAATTAGAAAACTAAATATAAGTGAAAGGAAATTAATAATTATTATTACCTTTTACTAACTCCATTGAAAAGACTTTGTATATTTTCTTTAGCAAGATCCATTTCTTCATATATAAATCCCATGGCTGGTTTTTCATCTGAATTGACCATGCACAACACCTTAATTAGGAAAATAACACTCCTCAAAAAATTCAAAACATTTTTCCAAAATCTCTTATCCAATATCAAACTCTCCACAAACCCTCTATTTCTAGTCTTTACAAATTGACTAGATTGCCACTCCTCGGATGTGAACATCCTAATAAGTGATCCTTTGTTATCATTCAAGCATCCTAGGGTCAAATAACAAGTGACAAAGTGAGTAAGTGTTGGTATAATCAAATCTATCCCTTTAGTATATTTGTGAAACAATGAAATAAGACCAGTTCTTGAATAGATGTAAGGTGTGATTTTCTTACCATTGGATATTGTGTCATGATGAAGTGGTATTTTCTTCTCAAAATCTTCCAACATTAAACCAATACAGTGGGCTGCACAAGTTGTCCAATATATTTTTTTTTCTCTTTTGCATCAATAATTCTCTACATGCCTTGTAATTTCCAGCGTTATTAGTTATAACTTGGATGACATTCTCTTCCCCAACCTCTTCAACAACATCATCCATCATCCTGAAAATTTTTTTAGATGTCTTGCATATGTCAGAAGCATCAATAGACTTAAAAAAAACAATTCCCTTTGGACTATTCACTAGAAAATTAAGTATAGTCCTTCTCCTCCTATTTGTCCATCCATCTATCATTATTGTGCACCTATTCTTCTTCCAATATAGTTTATGTTCTTCCAAAACTGAACTTGTCTTTTCAACCTGTTACTTCAAATATTTTACTCTAATTTCATGGTATATGATATGGTTTAAATCCAGAACCATGTTTAGCAACCAACTCAAGCATCCTTATGAACTCTTAACTCCTTACTACATTAAATGGTATAACATTGTTATAGAAAAACCATGATAATGATCCTAATAAGGGTATTTTATTCAACATTATCTATTTTTTTTGTCAACTTCAAAATCAATTTTCTTTATAAATTATTTTTGTATAATTATATATATAAATATTCTTTTACATATTTATAGTAAAAACACCAACTATATAAATTTTATAGATTTTATTTACTTTTGTATGATTATATATTTTCTTCTACATATTTTAGATTAGTTTAAATATATTTTCTTACACATATGATTCAAGTTTAACTGTTTCATTATTTTACTTTATTTTTTTTGTTTATCATCACTTTTGTAGGCAATATTATCCGAAATAAGCATCAAACATCTTTTTCTATTTCTCGTATAGAATAAAGAATTAATAATTATGTTTAATCAATTATAATAAGTAAATAAATTAGTTTTTATAGAAATTAATATTGGGTTGTAATATATTTTGGATGTAACAACCTAGTTAAAACTAAGTTCTACTAAATGATCACGAGGCACATGTCTAGGGAAGGATAAAATCCATAAAGAAATGAAAAGATAATAAATTTTTAAACACAAACCCACGCTCGACCCTACAAGAATTGTACTCGGCGTCGCTGCCCTAAGAATTACCTAAAAGATTTGTCAGGCGTTACAAAACGACATCAGATGCCAAAGAAACAAGTGAGCAGAGATATCAATCTCACCCGGTATCATTACATGACACCACTTGGCAGAGAGTAACCTAAATGCAATGAAATAATACATATGCTATAGGACTAGGACTGATGGATGTGAATATTTCAATTAAGTGGTGTCATCTTTAGATTTATTAATGTTAACATTCAAAATACATCTTACACATAATCCCATACTATTCAAGTTTTTAATTACAAAATGTATCACTCTAAAATCCTAATATACTTTTTAATATTCCGAATCCTCCTATATATTTCTATTGTTTTGTGGGTATAACTAGTCTCATTATTTATTATTTACTATTATTATTATTAATTAGAATTATTATTAATGTTATTACAAATATTAATAAAATTATTATTAAAGGAGTCTTTGATAATTTCATCAACAATTCTCTACCTGCCTTCTAATTTGCAGCATTATTAGTTATAACTTGGATGACATTCTCTTCCTCAACCTCTTCAACAACATCATCCATCATCCTGAAATTTTTTTTAGATGGCTTGCATATGTCAGAAGCATCAATTGACTTAAAAAAACAATTCCCTTACTATTCACTAAAAAATTAAGTATAGTCCTTCTCCTCCTATTTGTCCATCCGTCTATCATTATTGTGCACCTATTCTTCTTCCATTATAGTTTATGTTCTTCCAAAACTGAACTTGTCTTTTCAACCTGTTGCTTCAAATATTTCACTCTAATTTCATGGTATGATGGTGGTTTAAATCCAGGACCATGTTTAGCAACCAACTCAAGCATCCTTATGAACTCTTAACTCCTTACTACATTAAATGGTATAGCTTTATTGTAGAAAAATAGAGCAATTTCTTGGCATGCTTCCTCCCTTTCACTTTTCTTGAAAATGGAATTAATAGTAGTTGAGTGCCCTTCCTCTTGAAAATACTTGATGATCACACTTTCTTCCTAACAAAATCTTTTTCTAGGATCCTCTGATGAATCACCCATACTGCTCTCCCATAAAATTCTTTAGTTATTGATTATTAAATCAAATTTTGTTGTAGCAAAGAAACCAAATCCAACATAACTTTTTTAACATCTTCAAGAACTGCTATGCATGCTCCAAGATCCTTTGAAGTTCCTACTAGATGATGTTTCAATCTATAGATTCCTTTTGTTAATACCTTCTCACATTATTTACACTTTGACATTTCTTACTTTCCCATCAATATAACTACGATGATTCCATGAGGGATCAGTTCTTCCACTTCCTTTTCCAGTTGATGCCATTTTTCCTTTGTTAACACCTAATTTTATCCGGGTAGATAAATTTTATTTCAAAAAAAAGGAAAGTTTTTAATCATGTTTAAAAAAAAAAATATTTCCGAGTTAAATAAATTTATTTGTAGTTTGAATCTAGGATTTTGTTTTATAATTTCTCTTATTTTTTTTTTAAAAAATATTTTCATTTTAATCTTTTTTTTATGCTTGAGCAAAATAAAAACAAATTTGGTTTAATTTCTCACCTTAAAACATTCAAAAATATATTCCTTTTTTTTCTCTTTTTATAATTACTTTTATTATCCTTTATAAAAAATATATAAATACAAATAAAATTTGTAGGAGATTATTTCACATTTTATTTCCTAAAAAAATAGTGTTGACAAAAAATAACAAAAGACAAAAAAAAATTTCACTCTCCCTCTCTCCCAAATCCTGAAGATCCTCTTTATGCTTCCATGCAAAGCTCCTGCTCCTGCGACACCCCTGCAATGCTTACACCTGCAATATACCCCTTTCTAAAGTGACATTCTCTCCTACAGCTGGCGTTTCCTTAATTTAACAAAATGACTTTGACCCTCCAAAATTCCCTGTTCAGAAAAAGCAGGGTTCTCTGCAAGTCCTTGAAAAGATCAACAGGCAAGGCATCCAACGAATATTTGTCGCTGAATGAAAGTACCAAAGAGGGGATTTTTTTTTTAAAAAAGGGGATTGGAGGTAGGCAAAAGGGGATTGAACCCTTCTTCCTTCGAAAAAAAATCACAACTCTGAAGATCCGAAGGGAGATGAGACTTTTAGCTGGAGATTGGGTTGAGAGAGAACGACGGGAAGGAGAAAAGCAAGCAAGGTTTGCAGCTTACTAACTCACTCTGTTTTGGGATATCTTTGTTGGTTGACTCTGTTTTGGGATATCTTTGTTGGTTTTGTTTCTGGTTGCACTATACATATCTATCTATTGCATTTACATATCCTGCATGCAACACGATATAGTTTTGTACCATGCGTTCATCAAGATCCACCAAGTGAACAACAAATATTTTCAATAATGTCAATAGTGCTTATTATTAGAGGAAAAGATTCCCAAGCTTTGGTCTTTAATCCAATCAACATTCACACCACTCACTAGTGCCAACATCTATTGCCTCCGTAAACCGTTGGTACTGCCCTCAACTTCTACTACCAAGCCTTTCTTTCCTCCACTATTGCGACACTACTAAACCTTACACTAGATACACCAATGCCTTCACCAAGCATATACTCTCATCATTCCTCTTCTTCAAGACATGGTTATACTAGGTTTTGGTACTCATTCTTCACTCCAATATCATGGCGTAACACCCCACGATGACCTCCAAGAAGCCACACCTAAACCTCCCCTCCACAATATTCTCCATCATTCCTCTGTACTTTCACAAAGCTAACACCCAGAACCACCATGCGTCATACAATTCCAACCTGCATCTCGTATCCACCTCTACGTCACACCAAGCTTGCACCTTATAAAAACCAAACCCCACCTACATCTCAAAACTATACTTAAACTCATTCCAAGCATGTAACGCACCTCCCACAACCACCGAACTCAACACCTCCATAACCACTAAACATAACAACTCCACCCGCCAAATATCTCCCATGCAGCTCCACCACGTCCCACCTCCAAGCCTAAATCACGCCACTGCCTTCTCTTTCTATTTGTAATTTCTAATTCATTTTAGGCTAAGATTGAAGTGATGGGTGATGGGATGGTTCTAGGCTTGGTCCCACCTTGTCAAAAGGTTAAGTGGGAATTAAAAAGATAGGAAAAATGAACTTACGGTGTTGAAATAAATGGGTAGAGTTTAAAGTAATAATGAAGTGACATGTAGCATTTCAAGGTTTGGTGTTATTTTTTTTTGGCAAATGATGAGAATAAAGAAATTGTTACGTGGTTACTAAAGTTCCTTTAGTTCTTAGCACCAATTGTAATAAACTTTTTTTTAAAATATTTTTTTTGAAAATATAGAATAAAAGTGGCCTTGGTATATGTTATATAACTTAATTCTTTTTTGGTTTGTTTTATAATTATTTCATTTTATTGTTTAAAAAAAATTAATAAAAAGATTTTTTCTAAATAGATTTTTTTTATGTTTTACTTAAAAATAAAAAAGATTTTTTAAATAGAATCTTTTTGTGTTTTACTTAAAAAAAAGGTTTTTTTTTTATATATGTAGATTTTTTTTTCGCGTTTTACTTAAAAATAAAAATATTATTTTATATAAAATCCTTTTTGTGTTTTACTTAAAAAAAGAGAGAGAGAGATTGTTTTTTATATAGTATCTTTTTGTATTTTACTTAAGATTTTTTTTTCGGTAGAATCTTTTTAATATTTTACTTAAAATAAAATATAGTGTATTATCAAAATGAATTTGGATTAAATATCCTAAGGACCGTTTGTGTTATATGGTATTTAATTCGAAAATATTTTCGTTTAGATGTTCAAAGGACCGTATGCGTCAAGCGATATCTAGTACGAAAATTCTCTCTAAATAATATCACAATTTCCAAAAAATACAAAAATATTAAACTTCTAAAAGAAAACATAACATTTTCAAAAGTATAAAATCTTTAAAATTAAAAAAATATATCAACAACAAACAACCAATTTTCTACAAAAGAACTACGTAACCCTGATTTTTCATCCTCGATGGAAATACGTAGGAGTAAGGTCAAACCTTATCAGGCTCTAAAAAATAAAAAAAAGTATTTTTGTTTGTTTTATATGCATTTTGTTTCTTTTTTTTTTGAAAAATAAACATTTGGAAAATCACAGTCATTTTACTTGTTTAATTAAAGGTATCGTTTTAGGACAAGCGTCGTGGGGGTGCTGATACCTTCCCCACACGTAACCGACTCCCAGACTTAGATCCGGTTTTCGCAAACTAGCCTTATCCTTGTTTTTTTAGTTTTCCATAGTTTTCCATAAAAACTATGGTGGCGACTCCCTTTTCTTAAATTTTCAAAATCATTTTTATTTTCTTTTCGGATCGCCGTCCCCGTCGTGATCCCGGTTGCGATAGATGGCGACTCCACTGGGGACAATTTGAGAGTCAGGCCATTTTAATTAAATGAGTAAACATGTGTGTGAATTTTAGAATGTTTATCTTTCTCTGTCTTTGTCGTATGTACGTATGTATGTTTGTATACCCTGTTGGAATAATTGTACCCTAGGTTAGACGGCATGTTGTGTATTCTGCCTGGGATTTTCTGGTTGTTTTGCAGGTGAGGGTGGGGTTTGCATAATTCTCCCTTCACACACACACAATTGAATATCATGAGTAGGGCCTAAACCCGGGTCTAAGAGAGCTTAGAAATAGAAAGGGATTGTGTAGCAATACTGACAAGATATACTTTCTTTCTCAATTTTTGCGAGAAACCTAACTAGAGTTTGCTTTATTCACATGCTCATAAGCAAGTTGTATACTAGTTGCTGTGAGTAATGTGGTGAAGCGAGCCATAGCTCTAGTGGCCTTATACCTTTAGGGATTAGGAGCTACCCCGTGTGAGAATGCATCTAATGCCCTAGATCTTTAAATAACATCACGCTAAAGTCTTCGATTAGGGCACAAAAGGGAGATACATGCATGTCTCTACCATCCATCGCTTTTCTAAAAATAAACAATAAAAAAATCCAATTTTAAAAAGGGGGTTTTTACAATATATAGTGTGAAAATTTTTCTCTTGTAAAAGCATGTGTTGTATTTGTGCATATCCTAATTGGAAAAGGATGTTCACCTCTTGCACTTTTGCACCTATGCATTTCATGCATTTTGGTTCTTACTAGTTTCATTTGTTTTAGGTGGAAATTGTAAAGTCGTGTGTATTTTTTATAAGATGTAATTTAACATGGAATCTGGAATTGAGAGAAAGTCGGACTCAGTGTCACTAAAGAAAAAACTCAACATAAGGGTGAATGAAAGTAATTTGACCGGTCTCAGAGAGTTGGGAAGGAAACTCAAGACAGAGAGATGCCTTCAGAAAGAAATTTGGAAACCTACTAGGATTACTGGAAGTAGAGGTTCAAGTGCCTGTGCTCACCGCTTTGGCGCAATATTATGACCCACCTTTGAGATGTTTTACATTCTCAAACTTCCAGTTGGTGCCTACTATTGAAGAATTCGAGCAGATTCTGGATCTACCCTTAGAAGGAAAGGTTCCATACAAGCACTTGGAACAGCATGCCTCTATGCCCGTGATCGCCAGATTTATGAAAATACATCCTGCAGAGCTAGAAGGCAAATTTGTAAGTAGGAAAGGAGCAAAAGGTTTTCCGTAGAAGTTTCTGGAAGCCTATCTGCGTCAATTAGCTGAGAAAAAAGACTGGGAAACATTCATGGATGTTCTCGCCATGGTAATCTATGGAATTTTGCTGTTTCCCAACATCGAATATTTCGTGGATTATGCTGCAGAAGATGTGTTTGTTGCTAGCAAGACACGATCTGAATATCCAGTTACAACTATCTTAGCTAAAGTTTTTGGGACTCTTGATCTGTGTTCCGAGAGGAAGAAGGGGAAAATGCTGTGCTGCTTGCCCATGTTGTATGTATGGCTTACATCTCGTGTTGGGGAGAGAGTTTCTAGTGTCAGTTGTCTAGTGGAAAGAGCATTACAACATGGCCTTGAATTTAAAAGATCACAAGACTGGAAGTAGTTCTTTGCGGCTTTGACAGAAGAAAGGATCAGATGGCATCCTCCATGGCAGCAGAGGTCACACCCTAATGTGGGAAATACCCTAATGTTCCACTTATTGGCACCAAGTGTTGCATTAATTATAACCCGGTGTTGGCTCAAAGGCAATTCGAATATCCTATCAGAGGGTCTCCAACACCTGTTGCCCTCACCCCTCTATTGGAGTATTATGAGGATGGCCTAGCTACTAACATTTTGAAACAAGTCAGAACCGCTTGGGGCCATGTAATTCGTATGGAGAAAGATTCTAGATCGTGGACTTTGGATAGAGAAATCCCTTATCGTCGGTGGGTCATAGAAAGAGTTGAGAAGATCAAACTGCCCTTCAAGGTGATTACTCCCTTGGATGAAGAACAGACGCAAGACACTGAACCAGAAGAGGTGAAGTTGTTGAAAGAAGAAATACAAAAATAGAAAGCAAAATCTGCCAAAGTAGCTGAGGATCTTCAAAGTCTACGCCATGATTATGTAGATCTAAAAAAAGATTATGAGGAAAGAGTAAAGGCACATGAAGAGTTGATGAGGAAGCAGAGAGCGGAAAAAGATTACACATTCAGGATTAAGCAAGACTTGGCAGCTGCCAATGTTGAACTGACAAAGAGAGCTCAAGAACGGAACGTGATTTCATCAGCAGAAAGACAATGGAAGAACATGTATGAGAATATCAAGAAAGAGAAGCAGGAGGCTCTGGAACAGTTGCGCGAATTGCAGATTGTGGTCAATGGCATGGAACAACAGGCAAAGGAGATGATGGAAACCTATGAAGAAAGAGTTAATTATGAGCATTGGCAAAGGATAGAAGTGGAAGAAAAGCTTCAAACTCTACTGGATCAAGCAGAAGGCTTCATGGCTGAGCAGGAGAAAGTCGCGGAGTATTGGAAAAGTTGCTTTTCTCAGCTAGCTTCTCTAGCCAACGAGGCAATTGATGATGTCCCAAGGATGCTGTCTAATGCTGAGTCATCCTTGAAGTTCTACAACCCTTCAGAAGATGTTACAGTTTTTATAGAGCATTGAAAACAACTGGTGGGACTGATGAAGGGTTTTATAGCTCGTGCTAGGGGTTAATTTGTATTTCTTTTGTTTACCTTTGAAATGTATTAGGTTGTATTCTCTTATGAGTCAGACTCTCTGTTGACCCAAATTTATGTTAATTTTCATATGCGTATTATGCAAGTTTCACACGACTTTATAATTTCCATCTAGTTCAAAAGCATTCCATTTTCTTTGCATATTTTATTGTCATCTAATTCTTTTTAATAAAATAAAAAAACAGAAAAAGATAAAAGCAATAACGGCCAGAACATCGCGACACCCATACGGGACGCTTGCCAACCGGAGGAACATGGAGAATTTAGGATCAGCCCAAGAAGAAATAAAGACTGATGTCGATCAGCTCAAGGACCAGATGGCTCGAATTCTGAAAGTTTTGACAGCTTTAGAATCTCGGATCTCTAAAAGCGAAGAAAGGAGCGCACAAGCGACTAAAGCGACTCTTGTCGGATTTCCTCCTTTTGGTCTTCCTCCCGGATACACTCCACCAACTCAGGAATATGCTGAACAGAATCAGATTCCACTTGTTGTCTGTGTCAGTATGCCTGCTACGCATACTAGTAAGCCAGAAGGACTGCAAACGACATTGGATGATAACATGGTAAGCGATAATATGATTGGGGCATCTACTTCAGAAAGGCCACAAGTGATCGCTATCCCAAAAGTCCTGCAAGTGTTGACAGGCGACAGATCCCAATCAAAAGCCACCACTGTTGGCATTGAAGGAGCAAAAGGTAAATTAGAGTGTCTGGAAGAGAGACTCCGAGTCATAGAAGGTGGGAGCAGTTATGGATTAGGAGAGGCAATAGAATTATGTTTGGTACCAGATGTTGTTATTCCATCTAAGTTCAAGGTCCCAGAGTTTGAGAAATACAAGGGCACCACTTGTCCTAAGAGCCATTTAACCATGTACTGTAGGAAAATGTCAGCTCATGCTCATAACGAGAAATTGTTGATACATTTCTTTCAAGATAGTTTGGCAGGGATGGCCTTGAGTTGGTATATGCATCTAGAACCAACGCGCATCCATTCATGGAAAGACTTGGTGAGTGCGTTCTTGAAGCAATATAAGTACAATATTGATATGGCACCTGATAGGATGCAACTACAAAGCATGACAAAGAAAGGGGTGGAAACTTTTAAAGAATATGCCCAAAGGTGGAGAGAGGTAGCGGCACAAGTAGAACCTCCATTGCATGACAAAGAGATGGTAGCCATGTTCATAGACACGTTGCAGTCGCCCTTCAATGAGCACATGGTAGGAAGTGTCTCCTTAAATTTCACCGATATGGTCATAATCGGAGAAAGGATTGAATTTGGGTTTAAAAGTGGAAAGATTGCGCAAGGCCCGCTCGCAGCCGCAAACACGAAAAAACCTGGGTTCGTCCCTAGAAGGCGAAAAGAAGGAGAAGTCCAACCAGCGTCTACTGCCCCTCATTGGAGAAATAATACCATGTCTCACTTCAGACCAAGTTATCAATAGTCTACAATGCATTTTGTTGCAAATACAACACCAATATATCATCCACGAGCCCGTTTATAAGGTTTTCCTAAACCTCGGGCCCCATACCAAGTCCCACCTATGCCAAATAATGCCTATCACCATAATGTGGTTCCACAACCTAGTCAAGGTCAGAATCAAATCCTGACACAAAAAAGAAACCCAGAAAGAAGCTTTGTTAACTTTACTCCAATTCTGATGTTTTATACAGAACTTTTACCAACCCTTCTGCACAACTCCTTAGTCACCGTATCGCCCATGAAGCCGGTACAACCACTATATCCAAAGAACTATGATGCAAACGCCAAGTGTGACTATCATGATGGGGAAATTGGTCTTTCCACAGAAAGGTGTTTTGCCCTTAAACATAAGGTGCAAGCACTGATCGACGCTGGGTGGATAAGTTTTAAAGAGGATAAACCCAATGTAGAAGCCAACCCTTTGGCGGGACATGCTAGCTCATCGACAAACGCCATCATAGAAGACGAGAGGTACGACATGGTGAGAGGAGTAAACATGATTCAGACTCCGATGAAGAAAATTTATATTGTGCTCTGTCAAGCAGGATATTTGAAAGTTGAAAACAAACAAGGAAATGAATGTGGCCTCCACCTGGGCATCTCACACTCTATAGACGAATGTTCTAAGTTTAAGCAGATACTGCAAGATCTGATTGATAGGCACATCTTGCAAATCTATCGGCAAGAAAAGGAGGGAGAAGTATGCACGCAAACAGGTGAGGAGACAACATTGTCTGGACCTAAACCGGTGGTAATACGTTTTACTAAGGCCTTGCACCTATCACAGGAGCAACGACCTATCGTGATACAAGCTCCGAGTCCCTTCCTCTATAAAAATGAAAAGGCAGTTCCCTGGAAGTATGATGCTCAAGTCTTAAAGGGAGCAGAAGAAAGAAAGGAAGCAAACCAGACCCCTACTATTGTTAATACTGCCATTGATAATATCTCCGGCATAGGGGGTATGACAAGAAGCAGTCGTGTCTTTACACCTGCTGAGTTAAGAAATGAAGAAAATCAAGGTAAGAGGACTAGGGAAGAAATAGCCACAGAGCAAGCAAGAGCGTTCTTAAAAGGGAAGGCGCCGCAAACTGAACAAGATGCTGAGAAGAGTGGAAAGAAAGAAATATCTGACAAGGAAGCAGGCGAGTTCTTGAAATTCATTCAGCAGAGCGAATATAAGGTGGTGGATCAGTTAAACCGTATGCCAGCTCGAATCTCGCTGTTAGAATTATTGACGCACTCTGTCACCCATAGGAAACTATTGATGAAGATTCTTAGTGGGGCTCATGTGGAGCACGATCTATCCCTGGACAAATTTGAAGGCATCATTAGTCATATCAAGGCTAACGACTACCTAACCTTTACTGAAGAAGAGATCCCTGTAGAAGGAAGAGGCCACAACAAGGCCCTGCATATATCGGTGAAATGCATGGACTATGTCCTAGCTCGAGTGCTCATTGACAATGGTTCATATCTGATCGTGATTCCAAAAGCAACGCTTGATAAGCTCCCTCGTGAGAGATCTCACATGCTTCCCAGATCTATGATTGTGAGAGCTTTTGATGGGAGTAAAAGAGAGGTAATAGGAGAAATTGAACTTCCCATCCAAGTCGGGCCTTGCACCTTTGAAGTAGTATTTCAGGTGATGGATATAATTCCAGCATACAGCTGTCTACTAGGGCAACCATGGATTCATTCTGCTGGAGTTGTGCCCTCCACCTTACATCAAAAGCTTAATTTTGTGGTGGATAATAAGCTTATAATAGTATCTGACGAGGAAGACTTTTTAGTAAGCGAACCGACGACCTCTTGATATGTGGAAGCTACTGAAGAAGCTCTAGAAACATCCTTCCAAGCCTTTGAAATTGTCAACACTGCATATATTGAGCCTTTTCAAATAACTCCTTACCTATCAAACACCTCTTTAATGATGGTGAAATGGATGATGAGAGAAGGCTACAAATCGGGGAAAGGATTAGGCAAAGATGGTAAGGGATCTGTTATCCCTCTGCAATTAGCTGAGAACAAGAATAGATACGGCTTGGGATACAGACCAACCAGGGCAGACTGGAAGAGAGAAATGGAAGAGAAAAGAGAAAGAAGTCTAGCCAGGATGGAAGGGCGTGAGCCGAAGACAGGAAAAATCACCCTATGTGATATACGACAAAGCTTCCGAAGCGTTGGGTGGATCAATACAGATCAAGTGGCAGCCATTGAGAAGGAGCTTGAGGAAGAAGGCTTGGTTCTCGTGCATCCCTGCTCTCCCGGTGCAAGGCTTAGCAATTGGGAATCTGTAGACATTCCCGTGGTTTTCAATATTGATAAAATGCAATATTTTGTGACTAGCTATGCGTTATAGGGTTCTTGTATGTGCGAGCTAGTTATTTTGAAAAGACTCAGTGTGACTTTGATGCGTATTTTCAGTTATAAATTTGTGTTTCTGTTTTGTTTTATGCTCGATTTTTTTTTATTATTATTTGTTTGTTTATTTATTTTTGCAAAATTGAATAATGCAGATCAATTAATGAATGTTTTGAAAATATCAATGTCGATATATTGAATCCTAATTTTACACTCCATGTCGATAATACGAAAGATGATTATAAAGAAGACTGTGAACCATCTATTGAATTGTTGAGATTAGTAGAACAAGAGGCCTAGGAAATGGAACCTCATCAAGAGGAGGTGGAAGCTGTCAATCTGGGGGAAGAGGGCGAAATGAAAGAGGTCAAAATGGGTACTGGCATGAATAAGGAGACGCAGAGGCAGTTGTATGCTCTTTTAAAAGAATTCAAGGATGTTTTTGCTTGGTCCTACCAAGACATGCCAAGTTTAGATCCTAGCATAGTACAACATAAACTACCTTCCAAACCAGAATGCCCTCCAGTTAAACAGAAGTTGCTAAGTATGAAACCAGAAGTGTCGTTAAAGATAAAAGAGGAGGTAGAGAAACAGTTCAACGCAGGTTTTTTGGCTGTAGCAAGATATCCTCAATGGGTGGCGAATGTGGTGCCTGTGCCAAAGAAAGATGGGAAAGTCCGAATGTGCGTAGATTATCGAGATTTAAATCGGACTAGCCCAATAGATAACTTTCCCTTGGCACATATTGATACTCTGGTAGACAACACGGCTAGATTTGTAGTTTTCTCGTTTATGGATGGATTTTCAGGCTACAATCAAATTAGAATGGCACCAGAAGACTTAGAAAAAACCACTTTCATCACATTGTGGGGAACTTTCTGTTATAAGGTGATGCCATTTGGACTTAATAATGCAGGGGCAACGTATCAAAGGGCCATGGTGACATTGTTTCATGACAAGATGCATAAAGAAATAGAAGTTTATGCCGATGATATGATCGCCAAATCCAGATCAGAAGAGGAGCATCTTTTCAATCTAAAGAAATTGTTTAAACGGTTAAGGAAATGTGAACTCGGGTTGAATCCAACAAAATGTACTTTCGGAGTGAAATCCGGAAAATTATTGGGATTCATTGTTAGCCAAAAGGGAATAGAGGTAGATCCGGATAAAGTGATAGCCGTATTAGAAATGTCACACCCTCGCACTGAAAAGGAGGTTCGAGGTTGAAAACGTTTTAGGTTGAGTTCAAGAGGGGGCGTGAATTGAACTTTAAAAAAAAAATTTAATCAATTTAGGCCTTTGAAAATAATTTTCGAAATCTGAAAAACTTTAATGAATCTTGGTATTAAAGATATAGGGTACTGTAAAGAAATAAATTGATTCAAGGCACGAATGAATCAATTTGTTATACTGACAGATATAAGCACACAGCAAATTCTCAATCACACTAAATTGTAAATTCACAGCAGCACTTTAATCAGGTCAGGTTCACACTGTTTTAATTTCAATATACACAGAAACACACAAAAATCAAACTTGAATGAGAGTATAGAAGAACAGTATTACAAAATACTAATTTAAGACTTCTAACACAGCACTACACTGATTTGAACCAATATTAATAAATCTGATAAAGTTTCCTACCACCAGTAATTGATGCAAAATTGAAAATTATTCAGAATGCAGATTCAATTGTTTAGTTTCACCAAGAACACACCATAATGATATCAATTCTGCAGTTTTACAGTAATTCAGTCACAGTCAATTTTCAATGTCAGCACAAGATCAAACACACAAAAGTACCAAGAATCATACTGCAGAAATGAACTCTTAATTATGCAACAACTCAGATTCTTAACTTTGCAGAACAACTTTCAAATCAGATTTGTTCAGAATTAAAACTGATGTGATATTGCAGATTATTCAATTTTTCAGCAATGCAATCAATTTCAAGTTAATGCTGTATGTAATTCAATGTTTGAAAAGAAACAATCTGCTAATCAAGATTTCATAAACTGCTACAGTTGAATAATCAGAATCAATCACACAATTCAAGTTACACTTCAATATACAGCTGAGGACATACAC
>Ga0209489_106113_pt1 | contig 19788 bp, 19 predicted proteins | sample SiratrowhiteBW_FD_187527 | JGI IMG/M metagenome (GOLD analysis project Ga0209489, IMG submission 187527) | Root nodule microbial communities of legume samples collected from California, USA - Siratro white BW (SPAdes) (version 2) | ecosystem: Host-associated > Plants > Roots > Nodule | place...
AAAACACAAATATATATATATATATATATATATATAACAAATAAAAAACATTATATATAAAAAATAATAAACTATGTATAAAAATTATAAATAACAACAAATATTATTTACAAAAGTAATAAAAAGATTAGGGAAATATACACATTAGAAAACCACACAAATTTTACTAGTTTAATTAAATTGGCCTAACTCTCTAAAATGTCCCCAGTGGAGTCGCCATCTATCGGATCACGACGGGGCTATCAAAAAATTAATTTTAAAAATATTTAGATTGAGATTGGAGTCGCCATCATAGTTTATTATGGAAAACCGTAGAAAAAAACCAAAATTAAGAAAAATAGTCTACGAACCAAGTTTAGGATTCGGGAGTCGGTTACTTGTGGGGAAGGTATTAGCACCCTACAACACCTTTCCTAAGACGACACCTTTAATCAAATAAGAAAATAAGTGTGGTTTAATAAAATGTTATTTTTCCCAAAAAAAAGCATGATAGCAATAAAAATGCAATTAAAAAGAAATGAAAATGCAAGTAAAAAATAAACGAAGAAAATATTAAAAATGCAATTAAAAATTAATAAATAAAGAAATAATAAAGATGCAATTGAAAAAATATATATATAAAAACAATAAAGATGCAATAAGAATAAATAAATAAAATGATAAAAAATAAAATAAAAATGCAAATAAAAGATAAAAAGATGATAATAAATGTGTCATAAATAGTAAATAAAAGATGCAAAATAAAGAAAATATAAATAAAAATAAAAAAAATATGTGAAACAAATAAAAGATAAACAATAAAAATAATGCAAATAAAACAGAGAAAATATTTTTCATTTGTTGGGGCCCGACAAGGATTGACCTTGGTCCTACGTACTTCTATCCATGATAGAAAAGTTCTAATTTGAAAATTTATTTGATCATGTTTGATATTTTAAATTTTTTAAAATTTTATGTGTTTTTTATATTTTCACAAATTTATTTGGAAAAAACATTATTTATTGATTTGCTAAGAAAAGAAAGAAAAAGAAAATAATGGTAATAATAATAAATGGTTTAGGGTTTCTTTTGGAGTGCTCTGATGGGGGATTAAGGTTCCTATTGAGTGTTCTGATATTCTTGTTTCCATGATTAACTGAGATTTTGAATTTTGGAAATTTACGTTTTAGGGATGTTTTAGGATGACTGAGATGGAGATTGTGACAAGAGCAACAACCTCTTGATTTTGTTGAGGATTGAGGGTGGATAAGATCTCAGTGATTCTATTAAATATTTGTTGTTCTCTGTGGTTTTGAGTTCTTGTTTGAGTGTTCTAATGTTTTTTCTTCCATGATCTACTGAGATTTAGGTTGTTTTGGGTTCTTTGGTACTCTATTTGGGATAAATTGAACATGGGTTACTATTTACTGATTTAAACAACGAGACGTGCTTAGAGCAGCATCTCCGGTATAACAAAAACAAGTACGAGACGTGTTAGAGCAACATCTCCAGTATAACAAAAACAAGTTTATAATGCAAATTTATTTATAAGTAATACAAAATACTAATATTCATGATATTGAAATTTCAACTAGTCAAAACAAACAAAACAAGGACAAACACAACAAGAACAAACAGAACAATCACATGAGGCTGAGTGATCAAGACATACTAGTTGAAGACCAACTTTAATAAAATTCACCTCTTTCTTAATTCAAGCCTTTGAATCTTTAGTAATGTTTCGTGTGTAACTTTAGAGCTCTTTCAAAAAACGTGACCCATACTTATTTTGGTATTTTCTTTTATAAAATTTCTTCAGACCTCTCAATTGCTCTGCTAGATAATTCCACTTTAATACGCTTAATTGAGATAAAAATCTCAATCAATAAGAATTATTTGCAATTAGGCAGAATAATTCCATTATTACCATTATTTGTAATTAAGCATAATAATATCTAATTAATATCATTATTTGCGTTTAAGTAGAATAATCATCATCAAATTCTATCACTAATCTGTTCAAATTCTATTAATTAATTCTTTTTTTTTGAATTTTAAATTAATTCTTGTGCATTAAAAAGGAGTGCCTGAAAAGACAGTCAGATTATTCAATGGAGAGAAAAAAATGTGACGTGGCAGCACTTTAATAGGAATTTTTTATTTTTTTCTTTTTCTTTTAACGCATTTTTAATGGATTATTTTTAAACACCAAACTTTTTGTAACTCTTTTTTTCTTTTTTTATAAATTTTATTTTAAAACTTTAGTCATAAAATAAAAATGAAATCAAAACTTTTTTATTACTATTATTATTATTTATTTCAAAATGACAAAATATGATAAAAACACAATTTTTAAATTTTAATTTTCTTGATTTTTTTTATTTGGAAATAACTTTATTTGCCTGGACGAAATTGAGTGTTGACACATAGTAGATGAATTATCAGGTCCTATTAAGATTATTTATAGAATTTAAACGGTTTAATTGGTCAAAATTAAAAGGAAAAGACAATTTTCTCCTTCAAGATTTGGTTCAATATGTATATATAAGTGATTTATTAGTAGAAAAATAGTGTGAGAAATTACAATGTCTCTGTTTGTGAAAAGCATTGTCTTGTTGTCGATGTTTACTTTTGCACGGAGAAATGTAGAGGTTAATATGTATATTACGAATAATCTAGAGGGAAAATAAGATCTAAACATTCATTATAAATCTAAAGATGATGATCTTGGACATCATCTTCTCCATATTAATCAAACTTTCACTAGAGTTTTGGGACTAGAGTTTTTGGTAGGACACTATTTTTTTGTTCCTTTCAATGGAGAAAATGGACCTTTGTTGTATTTTGATGTATACGACCAAAAAAGGGATATCGGACTATCTGTAGAGTGTCATTGGTATATTCATAAAAATGGACCGTGCAGATACGAAAGAAATGGAATTCAAACACTATCCAAAGCCATTTGCAAATGTTATAAGTGGAACTGATGTATTTCACTTCAGTCATACTATATTAAAAATAATATATGAAATATCTCAATATATATTAAAAGAAAATAAAGGATCAATATATTTTAGTTATTTTTTGAATGATTTTTCCATCAAATTAGAATACTATTACATATTTATCTTTAATTTAAACAATTTATTAATGCTTTTTTACCTTTCTTACATTTATTTTTTCACATATTAAAATACAATAAAAACAAGATGGAGAAATGGAACAAAATTTATTAGAGATTAACACCATTATTTATATTTTATTCTAATTTTTGCGTGTCACATATTGATTAAAATAAAACTAATAAACCAGAAATTGAGGTTTTTAAAAGAATATTAGGATGTCTAATTAGTAGTTTATAAATTAATAAAATTAATTTAAAAGTATGTAAATAAAATACTTTTCTCTCGATAAGAAAATTTGTTTTAGTTTTTGATAAAAGTTATTATTATATGATTAATATTATTGTAACTATATTTTTCTATGAGTCTTTTTTAAATATTTAAATACTTTTATATTATATTAGCCGAAGTTGTGATAGGAGACACATTACCACGTAGAGATTTGAGGGAGTAGATTTAATACGAAAGTGTATGAGAAGTTAATTTAAAAAATTATAAAATTATCTTTATAATTAAAAAATAATTTAAAATAAAATATAATTAATTTATTGAATGTATCAATTATTTTAAAATAAAAATAAAAACAACAAATAAATTATTATTTTTAATATTATTATTTTATAAATTTATTTTGATTATTATTATAATTATTATTACTTTTATTATTATTATTATTTTAATTATTATTACTTTTATTATTATTATTTTAATTATTATTTATAATTTTATTATTACTTTTAGTTTTAACGTTAATATTATTAATACTTTATTTTTATAAAATAAAAAATTACGTCAAGTGTTCATAATTTAATAAAATTTAGTATTTTATGTAATGTACTTTATGCAATTCATGTCACCTTTCAAGTCTTTGTATTTTCAATTTATTTAGTTTTGCTCAACCATTTGTTGACTCGGTCAAGAATTGCATCCACTATCCACTGTAACCCAGATAGTCATACGATAAAAAGAATCATAAGCATAAAATGAGTTTTGGATTATATTAGAATCATCTACAGATCAGTGCAGTAAATAACAATTGATTATGATTTTATTTTAATCGATTTGATTTATGGTATTGATCTTAAAAAGTATCAATAATTACTTATCTCTACATTTATATCACATCGTTTAAGTTAATTATTTCTAGTTCAGTGCGAAGGTGATTGAATCTGTCTTTGCCTAGTGACTTGGTGAATAAATTAACTAGTTGTTTTTCAGATATAACAAATTGAATTTCAAAATTATCATTATTCACATAATCTCTAATAAAGTGATGACAAATTTCAATATGTTTTGTTCTAGAATGTTGCATTGGATTTTTGGTTAGATTAATTGCACTGGTGTTATCACAGAACAAAGGAATTTTTTGAAAGATTTAAACCAAAATTATTTAATTATTTCTTTAGTCATAGACTTTGTGCACAACAGCTTCCTACAATTATGTATTATGCTTTTACAGTGGATAATGCTACACAAGTTTTCTTCTTGTTGTGCCACGAAATTAGGCTTGATCCAAGCAAGTGACAGGTTTCACTTGTACTTTTTCTATTCAATTTGCAATTTGCAAAATCTAAATCAGAATATCCAACTAAGTTTAATGGTACCTCACTTGGATATCATAATCCTACCAATAGTTCCTTTTAAGTACTTTAGAATTATCATGGCTATATTAAAGTGTGATTCTTTAGGATTGGACTGATGTCTAGCACATAAACACATATTTCACATTATATTTGGTCTGCTTGCAGTTAGATATAGAAGTGAACCAATCAATCCTCTGTATTTGGTCTATTCTACATTTACTCCCTTTTCATTTGCATCTAGATAACTTCTAGTAGAAATTGGTGTTATAGCTTCTTTGCAATTTTTTCATATCAAATTTCTTTAACATCTCTTTTCAGTATTTTGATTGATTTAGGAATGTTCCATGTTTAAATTTCTTGATCTGCAATCCTAAGAAATAATTCAGCTCTCCCATCATAAACATTTCAAATTCCCCTTGCATAGCTGCCACAAATTGGTTACACCATTTTTCATTAATGGATCCAAAGATTATACCATCAACATAAACTTGAACAAGTATAATGTCATTGTTTGCTTTCTTAATAAACAATGTCTTATCTGTTTTTCCTCTTTTATGGCTTTGAGAAAGCAAGAAATTACTTAATCTCATACCACTGCCGAGGTGCTTATTTCAATCCATCCAAAACTTTCTTGAGTTTGTAAATATGATCTGGATACTTGTGATCTTCAAATCCTGAAGGTTGATTAACATACACTTCCTCATTAATGTATCCATTCAAAAAAGCACTTTTAACATCCATTTGGAACATCTTGAATCCATTTATGCAGACATAAGCTTGCAGCAGTCTCACAGCTTCTAATATGGCCATTGGTGCATATGTTTCACCAAAATCAATACCTTCTTCTTGATTATAGCCCTTAGCAACTAGTCTTCCTTTGTTTCTCACAATAAATCCTTGTTTATTCAACTTAGTTTTTAATACCCACTTGGTCGCAATCACATTCATTTTATTTTATTTTATTTAGGAACTAGAGTCTAGACTTCATTCCTTGTAAATTGATTGAGTTCTTCATGCATAACATTGATCTAGTGATTGTCTTTCAATGCACCATTCACTGTTTTAGGCTCTAGTTGAGAGACAAATGCTATGTGCTCACGGTAAAGATTTAAAGATTTTTCTGGTTGAGACTTCTTTGTCTATCTTTCTAATAACATTGTTTAAAGGAAAGTCTCTAGGAACTCTCCACTCTTTAGATAATCCAGAATTGTCATCATGTGTAGTAGCTTCATCTTCAATAGGTTATTCAACAGATTCAGTTTACTATTGTTGTATGCTTTCTTCTTTCATTCCACATATCTGCACTAATTCTCTACTCCTGGTTTTCAATGAAATCATCATCTACTGCACCTGTTTAACATTATTCCGCAGTTTCTGGTTAGACTCATAAAATACAATGTACACAGATTCCTCAATTAACATAGTCTTTCTATTATATGCTTTATATGCATGACTATAAGAAGAATATCCTAAGAAGATTCCTTCATCAGCTTTTGAGTCAAACTTTCCCAAGTGTTCTTTGCCATTATTAAAAATAAAGCATTTACAACCAAATATTTTTAAATGATAGATGCCATGCTTTCTACCTTTAAACAGTTCATAGGGAGTTTTTCTTTAAAATTGATCTAATTAGTACTCTATTAAGAACATAGTTGGCTATACTCACTTCATCTGCCCAAAAATATTTTGGAAGATTATTTTCATTCAAAAGAGTTCTTGCAAGTTCTTCCAAGGATCTATTTTTCCTTTCTACCACTCCATTTTCTAAGAGCTGAAAAATGATGTTTGGTGCCAAACTTTTCACAAAATTTATCAAACCTTTCATTTTGAAATTTCCCCATGATTAGTTTTAATGGCATAAATGTAGCATTTTTTCTCATTTTGAACGACTTTGGTAAGTTTCTTAAAGGCATGAAATGCATCATCCTTAGTTATAATGAAAAGAGTCCATGTGAATCTAGAAAAATCATCAACAATTACTAGGCCATAATAATTACCACCTCTACTCATGGTTCTAGAGGGTATACATAAATCCATGTGAAGCAATTCAAGAGGACTTGAAGTTGAAACAAGATTTTTTTGTTTAATAGAATTTTTAGTTTATTTTCCCTTTTGGCATGCTTCCCAAATTCCATCCCTCTCAAACTTGAGTTTAGGTAAACCGATTACAAGTTCTTTAGATGCAATTCTATTTGAATGATGCATGTGTATTGAGTCATATATCTATGCCAAAGTTAAGACTCATCGCTCTTTGGTAAAAGACAGTTCATGCTAGAATTAATGCAAGACATATTTAGCATATAAACATTATTTACCCTTTTACCTACAAGTACAGTCTTTCTTGAAGTTGAATCAGCTATGAGACACAAATCTGGTTCAAATGTTATCTTGTATCCTTTATCACATAATTTATTGTGTGATAAATCTAATATTCAATCAATTTACATATAGTTGTCAAAATCAATCCTAGACACAGTAATCAGTTAAAGATGAAAAACAATGAATGTAAAATATTGACTAATAGATTTAATCAATTAAATAAAAATATAATCAATCAATTTTTCTTAATTGAAAAGTCTACTAACAATTGTAATCAATTAAATGAAAGTTACAATAAGTTGATATTATCTCAAATTATTATAGACAAATCGCAATCTTTTAGTTCGCCAAATCAAACAATTACAATTTCCAACAAATCACTAACATAGTGAAAACAATTGATTAAATATCAGAAACAACAAATTGATTAACGAAGAATGAATCTTTCTTGAAAAATCCAATCAATGTTACTCATTGTAAATGTCAAAAATGAATTAACCAAATCTCATTACACAAGTTTGAATTTCAGAATAGTAGTGAATAGAAGTTATAATGTTGCAGTCCAGAGAAACCAATCAACTGAATATTGAGAAGAATCAATTGAAAAATATGCAGGACTAAAGAAATTATGCAGTTTTAGGTTCCAAATCAAAAAAGAGATAAGAGAGATTAATAACACCAAGATTTATACTGGTTCACTCTTCTTTAGGAGCCATATTCAATCTCTTTGCCAACAAGTAAAGAAATTCCACTAAAGAACCAACTTGTTAAATCAATATACTAATAACACACTCTTGCACCCTACAAGAGCGCACACTCAATCATCGCATTTGAACATGAGCTATGCAATTTTCTTCTCCTCTCACTTTTTTCCAAAATATGGAGAACTCGATGTGTGAAAAATTTTCAAGAGATAGGGCGGGTGACTGAGGTGTTTATCTCATGAAGATTGAACCGGAAAGGCCAAAGGTTTGGCTTCCTCAGGTATTTGGATGTGCTGAACATTAGGGCTTTAGAGAAGCAACTGGATAGTATTTGGATTTGGGTTTGGAAACTCTATGTTAATGTGGAGAGATATAGACAACAAGAAAGGGAGAGGTTTGTAGGGAGTAGCAGGACACTAGAAAAGGGTTAAAGTGAGAAGATTATGGAAGGTAAAAAAGATAAGAAAGAAGGGGGTATGAATAAAAAAGTTTGGAAGAGGAAAGGGAATGAACGGACTTATGCACAGATCACCAGAGGAGGATCTAAAGGAACATCTAAAGAAGAAGAAAGGAAAGGGCACTAGATGTGGGTCGCAGAGGAGATAAAGGTATGGTTAGATAGAAGTTTGGTTGGAAGAGTGAAGAATAGGGAGGATTTGGTCATACTTAAGGAAAGCTTTTTATTGAATGGCATAGGATTTATTCGCCTGAGGTATTTGGGAGATAATGTCGTGCTTCTTACTGGGGAGGAAGACGTTGACTTAGTGAAGGAGGTTGATGAGAACAAGGAATGGTTGGTTTCACAACCGGGATCACGACGAAAGATGGCGATCCGAAGAGAAAAAATGAAACAGTATTGATTTTGAGAAAATGAGATGCAGTCTCCACCATAGTTTATTATGGAAAACTTTGAAAAACTGAGAAAAGATATGGTTTGCAAATAGAGTTGGATTCGAGAGTCAATTACATGTGGGGAAGGTATTAGCATCCCCACAATACTTGTTCTAAAACGATACCTTTAATCAAATGAGTGTAATTTTATAAAATGTTTATTTCTTCCCCAAATAAAAATGAAAATATAAGTAAAAATGAAAAAACAAATTAAATTAGGAGACCCGACAAGAATTGATCTTGCTTTTACGTATTTTCATCAATGATGAAAAATCAGGGCATATATAGTTCTAAAAGAAAATTGTTTGTTTTGGAGTTTGATATTCTTTATTTTTGAAAAATTTTCTATGTTTTTAATAATTTTTTGAAATTTTTAAAAGCATTCGGCCAAAGGCATTCAGAAAATGCTTTCGGAAAAGGCTCTCAGACGATGCATTCGGCTGAGGTTTTCGGAAAAGGCTCTCGAGCAATCCATTTAGTTGAGGCTTTCAGAAAAAGGCTCTCAAAAAATGCTTTCGATTGAGGCTTTCGGAAAAGGATCTCGAACAATGCATTCAATTGAGGCTTTCAAAAAAGGCTCTTAGATAATGCATTCGGCTGAGGCTTTCGGAAAAGGCTTTTGGACAATGCATTCAGCAAAAGCTTTTAGAAAAAGCTTTTAGGCAATGCATTCGGTGTTGGGTTAAATCATTCGGTAAAGGTTAAAGGTATTCAATATAAGGTTATAGGCATTTGGTGAAGATTAACTCATTCGGTTCAGGCTCAAAGCATTCGGTGAAGATTCAACTCATTCAATTCAGGGTTCAAAGCATTTGATATTAAGTTTATGTCATTCAGTGGAAGCTTAAGGCACTCGATTTTGGGTTTGTGATGCTCAGTGGAGGTTTTAAGGCACTCGGTTTTGGGTTTATAATACTCGGTGAAGGTTTCAAGACACTCGATTTTGGACTTAAAGCATTCGATAAAGTGTTCAAGGCATTCAGTAAAGATGAAACTGCCACTCTTAATGATGATGATGATGTCACCGTCAGCGACTTGTAGCGCAGGTGAGAAAATAGTTGCATGGAAACCTAGAGGGCAAGCGAAGGAAACATTCCATAAAGTTGTGGCTATGACAAGGATTAGGTGGTGCTTGCGATGGAGTGTGTCTTTCACAACGGATTGATGGTGTTGCGTGCTCTTTCAAATGGTGACCCTTTTTAGAATGATCCAAGCGCTTATTTTCTTTCACTTGTTCAACCCGAACGAAATTAGTATTTCAGTCTTTACTTAACTTCTACTATGATAATATGAAGATTTTAATTTTCAAATTATCTAGTAAAACTTAAGTAAAGAGGGGCAGCTGTCAAAACCCGATTTCGTCCGAGTGAAAAATAAATGTTTCAGATCTTTTCCAAAAAATGATAAAATATAAAAAATTTAGTCGTTCAGTTTTTAATTGGAATTTTATTTTTTTTATTTTGTCTTGTTTTCGAAAATATAAAAAAAAAAGAGAGAAAATAATAATAATAAAAAAGAGGAAAAGTTTGGGTTTCAAGAATTTGCATGATGCTTGGGCTTTTTATTTTATGCATCCATTCTCCCTTTCACTTAGGCCAATTAGCCAGTAACCCACTTTCTTTTCATACCTCCTCACTTTCTCACACCACTAGAAAACTCCATTTTGATTATCTCGTACTGCTCTGTTCCTTCTACAATACTTTTCTCTATAGCATTACCTCTTCTTCTTAGCAAAGTGCTCTGTTTGTGCAAACTTGTGACCAAGTCAACCCTTAAGCACATATACACGACTCATATTCTTTTTAGGGGGGATTCACACAGAACTTACGAGACACGACTCCCCCACACATCGCTGCTCATCCATTCTTCCTCTTTCTCTCAAATCACATAATACAACTTGCTCACTTGAGCTCTTGGTAGAGAAACAGATTGTTTGGTGGAGAAACAGATTGTTTAATAAAGGAAGAAAAGCAAAAAAAAAAAAAAAGAACTTGGGAGCGAAGAACAAAGTCGCTAAGAGGTTATTATTATTTTGTTTGTTCTTTTTGTTATGTTTGGAGTCAAGCACTTTTGATATGCGTTATTGCTTCATATATCACGTAATACACATTCATTTGCCTGTAATTTAAAAAAAACTCAAACAGATTTTGCTTCATACATTACATGAAAGTTTCTTTCCTATAATCAAGCCAAAACCGAAGAGATATCCTATTGAACCAATTAATTAAAACATGAATAAGCTTACAAAGTGAAAAAAAATGGAAGCCAGTACCTGTGAAGCTCGGATACGACGGTTTATTGTCGCTTCCCCGCGTCCGACGCGCCACGGACACGGACACACGCTGGAAGCGCCTACGACACCGCGTCGGATGCAGGGTGTTGGGCCGGACGCGGCCCAGTGATCGGACACGCAAAAATGACACGGCCCAGAAAAAGGAGAAGCGGAGGAGACACGGCGGTTGGAAGGTGAAACGAAAAAATAGAGATTGAAAATGAAATGAAAAACAAACGTGAGAAACGAAGAAGAACCAGAAAGATGTGTGGGTGAAGATGAAGCAAAGAAAAAATAAACTTAGTTACAATAAAAAGAAGCATTTACTTTCGGTGCTCTGAAATACTGGGGCGTGAAGAAGATGAAATACTGTGATAACGTAAAGAAGAAACACATATTCCTCTTTCAAAAAAAAAAGAATATGAAAAGCTTTTTTTAATTTTTTGTTTATTTATTTATAATTAAATAATATTATATTATAAAATTATTTTAATATTCTAATATAATATATTTTAAATTTGAATATTTTTTATTTACTTTTTTAACTTAATATTTAAATATATTTTTTTAATAATATAATTAAGCTACATTTAAATTATTTAATATGTAGTAAATTAAAAAAAAATGAAACAAAACTATTATAAAAGTATGTTTTAAAATTTAAAAAAAATCTTATAATTTCAATTAGGATGAAATTTATATTATATATATATATATATATATTACAATATCTACGTATCTTATAATTTTTAATTTAACTGTATCTACGTGTCCATGTCAGTATTGTCAGTATTGTCTGGTATCCGGGCTTCATAGTCAAGTCCATTAAAACAAAATTGTCTCCTTCCATTCCTCTCCTCCTTGACGCATTCATCCCACCACCAAACCAACCTCCATGCCAACACACAAACCTTTTTTTTACCCTCGAGTTAGCTATTGTCGTTGCTAAACTTCCCTCAGAGTCCCCACCGTCTTTCGTCACTTGCGAGCCACTCAAACACCGCCCATAACCTCGCCATCGTCACCTCCCTCACAGTCAGAGGCCACCACCTCGCCCCAGCCGAGTCCACTTCCTCCATAATGTTGCCTCTCCACCGCGAACCCCATCGCTCGCCGTCCCTTTTGAACGATTGCAGTGCCGCCGTGCCACCCGAGGTGTCATCTCCTCACACCGCTGTCGCCGATTCACTTCGCTGAGCCTGCCACCATCTTCGCACCCCGCTACGACCGCTCACAATCGTCATTAAGTCACCGTTGCTCTTGTTTGTATTATGTCAGGGCTTAAGTGTAAAAAGAGAGGAGGTTTAATTTCAGTGGAAAAGAGGGAGGAGGATGGAGAGCGGCTCTCCTAAACCCATTTGCTTCTAAACCTAATTCGTTCAAACATTTAAAACAAAATTAATTAATTAATAATAAATGTTTAGTTTTGTTGTTGCGTGAAGCGATTGGGCTTAAGCCCATGTAAATCTTAATTTGGGATATAGCATGGGTGGGTGTAATTCGGATTGGAGAGAGACGTGAAAGAGAGGTGAGCGTGGAGGGTGAATGGGGCTTAGCCCACCTTTTTATTTTATTTCTTTTTTTTTCTTCATTTCTTATACGTAGAGAAAAGAATGTGAAGGGATGAGTTATATAGGTAGATGGCACTCTGGCGTGAAGATGAATGGGTGATCACGGTAGGTGACTAAGTTAGGTTTACTATTTCTAAGTTTAGCACGTTTGTCGAGGATTTGATAGATTAGTGATATTATTATTATTATTGGCTCAATTGATATTTTTATTTAGTTTTGAAACCATTTTTATAATCTTTATTCTCCTTAATAATAAATAGTTGAAATATTTGTTTTGTTTAAAAATAAATTTTGATTAAATATCAAGTGACCGTACTGTCATGTAGTATTTAATTCAAAAAATATATAATTATTTTGTTTAAATATTCAAATGAGCACATTTTCAAGCAATATCTGACACAAATTGTTTTTCTTAAAAAATACAAAAATTATAACATTTTCAAAAATAAAAAAATATATAAAATTTCCAAAACTTAAAAATATATATATAAATTTTCTTTTAAAATTAAAAAAATATCAAAGCACCCAAACAAACAAATTTTCAAAAAATTATGTAACCCTGATTTTTCATTCATAATGGAAATACATAGCAGTCAGGTCAAACCCTTGTCGGGTCCTCCAAACTAAAAAATATATTTTCTTTGGTATTATTTGTATTCTGTCTTCTTTTGGAAAAATAAACATTTTTAAAAATCACACTCAGTTTACTTATTTAATTAAAGGTACCGTCTTAAGACGGGTATTGTAGGGGTGTTGATACCTTCTCCACACGTAACCGACTCTCGAACCTAGATCCGGTCTGCGCAAACTAGCCTTATCCTCATTTTTTTGGTTTTCCATAGTTTTCCTTAAAAACTATGGTAGCGACTCCTTTTCTAAAATTTTCAAAAAGATCAAAATTTTTATTAATTTTTTTGGATCGTCGTCCCGTCGTGATTCCGATTACGACAGTAGCCCTTGAGGAAGGGTGAACTAGGGTAAAATCTTGTGTTCTTGATCTTTCTTTCTCTCTTCTTAAACACTTCTTGTTCCAGTTCTTGCTTGTACAATTAATTGTTCTTCGTGCGTAATTGATTGTTCATCGTTCTGCTGGTATTTTTGAGTTTTTGTGGAACTATTACTTTATCTGTATAATTGACTGAATGTGTTCTTGACAATCTTGGAATTCTTATTGCCTTTTGATATCACCGTTTAATAGATTGAACATCTAGAAATCTGTTTTCTTGAGACAATAGTTATTTATTGATTTGTCTATTAATCTGGATTGTAGTGCGGTGAGGTTGATCTGCAGTTCATTGTGATTACTGTTTACTCAATTGATTTCTGATTTATTTGAAATATTTTCTTATTTCAGTTTATTGCTTTTGTATCTGATCTGATTGAATTTCAATTATATCTAGTTTCAGTTGATTGTTTTTGTTCTGAAATCTATTGAACATTCACTAAACATTTCATAATAATCATTTTTCAATAGTTTTGATAAGGAATTTTCATCCAGTTTTGAAAATTGACAAATGTTTGCGAAAATTTTCTAAGTTCAATTCACCCCCCTCTTGAACTCAGCCTGAACTTATTTTACAGTACTGATGATTTTCTAAGATTTGCTTCTACTAATATGGTTTCATCTTTGGGTAAAGATCTTAATGCTTTGTAATTATAATCTATTTTTTTAATTTTATAATAAATTCTATAAGTAATATGAATAGGACCTGATAATTCATCTACTATGTCTTCTAGGGTTTGAACATATAATTTTATAGAATTACTTGTTTTATCATTTCTTATGTTCATGGAAAACTTAGGATAACAGTTAAAAAATGTTGGACCATCATGAAGATTGCTTTCTAATATGACTTTATTGTTTTTCATTCCTGGGTAACTATATTCTACTATATGCACTTGATCTTGATTACAGGACAACATTAATAATGTTAAGAGATATAAGACTTAAAAAATTTAATGATTCAATAATAGCCCTATTAGAAAGTAATCTTCGTGATGGTCCAGCATTTTTTAACTATTATCCTAATTTTTCCATGAACATAAGAAATGATAAAACAAGTAATTCTATAAAATATGTTCAAACCCCATAAGACATAGTAGATGAATTACCAGGTCCTATTTAGATTATTTATAGAATCTATTATAAAGTTACAAAAATAGATTATAATTACAAAGAATTAAGATCTTCACCCAAAGATGAAACCATATTAGTAGAAGCAAATCTTAGAAAATCATTAGTACAGACTCCTAAAAGACTAAGTCATGAAGAAGTAGTAAGAAGAATACCAGAGGAATGGATATTAGGAGATATTAATAGAAGAACCAAAAGTATATAATACCCAAATAAGAGAAATAGTGCAAGACATAACAGGTATAAGATTAAGAATGAATAGATCATCATCTTTAAAGATAAGAGAACCTCAAATACTTCATAAAGGTCAACCATCTAGACATTTAGTAGATAATTCCACTATAAATTTGGATTTAAGAGGATTAGATAATATTACTCCTATAGTAAGTAAACCATTATACATAGAATCTAAGAAATGTGAATCTCCTCAATACTCTCCTACAACATCATAAATATTAAGTACATTAAATAGAGAAGAGTCGTTCGAAATAGATAAAAATTGGATAAGAGAAGATTTTGGAGCAGAATATAATGAAGATAAAAGAGATTGGTAAACATATTCTAAAAAAGAAACTGAAGACTTTAGGACTGAATTTTATAATTGCATGATTGAGAATGAGATAAATTTTTATTTCTTTGATTAGTTTAGAAATTATAGTCAAGAACATAATTTAGAATATCCATGTAATAATTAAGAAATATATCCTTTAGAAAAAATAACTAACACATGGAAAACTATGAATAATGAAATCATAGAATCTGAATATCCACCATTACAATTAATAAAATTACAACCCTCAATAGACTTAGAAATAGAAGCTAGTCCATACAAAGGCATTAACATAAAGTAGAAACAAATGATATTAAAAATTACATTCACAAATTAATTATTCTAATACAATTTTAACTATTATGATAAAACAATTAACTAGAATGGAAAGCTCCACATCCTCATCATATCATAAAGAAATTCCCAGTAGTTCAAGACCTGTAAAACCAATAGACAAATTATTTAATGTCCCACAAAAAGAAATTAGATGCTCTTAAACTAAAAAAGTGATACAAATATCAAGATAGATGAATTAAAAAGAAAACTAGAAGAATTAAACAAAAATTCCATCAATACATTAGAGTTAAATAAAATAAAAACCTATCCAAAACTTAGAAATTAATATAAAAGACCTATCCCTGCGGACATACAATTCGAAGAAAGGGGAGAATTAGTCCAAAACCCTTTTTCAGGAAATGAAATAACAAAGTGGAATTTAGATGGCCTAAGTGAACAGGCTATATTAGATTTAACATATCAAATGACAATGGCAGCTACTGCCCATAAAACAAAAAGATGTAGCGACAAGTCTGCCGCTATAGCCATAGTACAAGGATTCACTGGTCAGTTGAAAGGCTGGTGGGATAATTTATGTACAGAACATGATAAATTAGCAATAATTAATAGTGTTAAAACTGAAACAAATCAAGAAAATGTAGTATCAACATTAATTTATTCTATAATACAAAACTTTGTAGGAGATCCCAATATATTTAAAGAAAGATCAGCAAATCAATCAAAAAATTTGTATTGTCCAACCATGTCAAATTATAGATGGTATAAAGATACAGTTTTTTCAAAATTAACTTTGAGAGAAGACTGGTTTCCTGGATTTGGAAAAAAGGATTCCTTGTCGGCTTACCTAAATTATTTGCAGAAAAAGTAAAATTAAACTTAGAACAACATTATGGTAAACCTATACGATATGATTCCTTAACTTATGGCCAAATATATAATATAGTAGTAGATACTGGAATACAAGTATGTACTTGTTAGCACCAGTAGCTGTTGGATATGATTTGATGACATCAACACAAGAGTGAAGTCTACAATGGATCCTAGCTACAACATGAAGTGCATGAAGACTTGAAGAACTTCATAAAGTATTGGTCCTAGACTAGGCAGGGTGTGTGGTTGTGAATTGTATCCCTGATTTAAAATCATATGATTGCATGATTGATTATTCAAACGTAAGCTCCAAAAATAAAGTTGCTTAATAATATTTTTCAAAAGATTTTTAAAAATAAGGCTAATCAGATTTTGTTAATCAAATTTAGAAAGGTAATCAGAAAACTGTTTTCAGAATCTGAACTTGATGAATTTTTTGTTAATTCACAGGATGTTGTCAATTGATTGAATGGTGACTCAATCGATTGAAGTCTTAACAGTCAAAATAACAGTTTTTCTATATAAAGGGACATGCACGTGTTTTTCACAGAACTACTAGTACAGAAATCATATTGAGCGAATTTTTGTAAAATCCTTGAGAGAAAAACGTGTGCAACCTTAATGATCGATAGAGCAATTGATTTTCAATAAGAAAAATGATCTTGGAGCTTTACTGCTAAATTGATCTACTGCAAATTGTGATATTAAATCAAAGCTAAGTGTTCCACTCTGTTCTTAATACATTGTATAATCTGTTGAGTGGAATTATTGTGTATTGTTTGCATTCTTGTACTAGAACAAAATGTTACAAGTTACAGAGTTGTAATTATAACTGGTTGTTTGCAGAGGTTTTTGCATCGGTTTAACACCTACTGTAGGGTTCAGTAGTGTGTGGTTTCTACAGGGAGCAGTATGTATTGTGGGGAGCAGTATTGTATCTTGTAAAACTGATCTTGGTGATCTTTTAGTGGAAATCTTCGCTAGTTTGCAAAGGACTGGACATAGCCCTTGAGGAAGGGTGAACTAAGATAAAACCTTGTGTTCTTGATCTTTGTTTCTCTCTTCTTGAACAAATTTGAGTTTCTGTTTAAACACAATCAATAAGTTGTTCTTCGCGCTTACTGTTTGATAATTCTACTAATAATTTGTGTGTGTCTGAACTTGTTATTTCATCTGGTTAATTGACTGATAGTCTTTGTCGCGACCTAAATCACGACGGGGACGACGATCCGAAAAAAAAATGTTAATGAATTAAAAAAAATGGAGTCGCCACCAATAGTTTTTCAGGGAAAACCATGGAAAACCCGAAAAGAAATGATAAGGTGGGTCTGCAAAAACCGGACTGCAGGTCCGGGAGTCGGTTACGTGTGGGGAAGGTGTTAGCACCCCCACAACGCCCGTCCTAGGATGGTACCTTTTAATTAAATAAGTAAAACGAGTGTATTTTCTTTAAGATGTTTATTTTTCACGAAAAATAGAAATAAAAGCAAACAAAACATTTTTATTTTGAAAAGGGGTCCCGACAAGGTTTAACCTCGCTCCTACGTATCTCCATCGAGGATGGAGAATCAGGGTTACGTAGTTCTATGGTTCGAAAATTGTTTGTTTGAGAATTTACTATTTTTCTAATTTTTGAAATTTTTATATTTTTTTAATTTTAGAAAAAAAATTAGTATTTCCAGAAATTAAACTTCATTTTGGATATCGGTTGACGCATTAAGGTCCTTTGATATCCTCAAATGAAATTAAAATTTTTTCGAATTAAATCCTGCATAACGCGAATGGTTATTTAGGAATTTAATCGAATTTATTTAAAACAAAATCAATCACGCATGACGCGTACGGTCAATTGGAATTTTAATAAAAAAAATATTTTTTTTTAAAGAAAATTCAATTGTTTTTGAAAAATCAATTTGTTTTTACTTTTTATTATTTATTTTATTTTTATTTATGAAATACCTAGAACAGTTCACAAAATTCTTTTTTTCCTTTTAAAAAAAATAAAATAATTTAGAAACGTGAATAAAAGCAACTAAATGTTATTTAAATGAAGCAAGAGAAAAAATATTAAAAAAAAAATATCATTGTTAGTGGAAATTGAATACTTACGTGGAGTGAAGCATTAAATGCATTTTCTTTCTTTTTGGTACTACGTGCAGTGTGGCAAAGTGAGAATTAAAAAACTAGTGTCTATGCTTACATTCATAGAATCATGCAATGGAACCGAAGAGAGAGAAAGAGTACATAAACCATACTTCAACTAAAAATGAATAGTGATACGTATAAAAAGATGTCCAAAATTATTTGGCATAATACCACAGTGCATGAAAAAGGAATGCAAGGAAACGAATGGAGTTTTGGCAAAGTATATCAAAAAAAAGTAGAAGGATGAATTGTAACATGTAAAAGATTCTGAAAATTAACATATGTAATATGCGAACCAGTCCCAGTGCAACTTGCAACCAAAACATAATGTAAAACCCAATCTTTGTGAATGAAAATTAGAAGGAAATTAATCAAATGTGTGCTGGAACTGGAGATCCACATGAGACGAATATAAACCTAGCCTATAACAAAACAAAAGAGCCTTCTGATGAACACAAAAATCTAACCAAGTCACAACCTTTCGGAATGCTGATGCTTATAAGATATTCAATGAAATGCAACAATGAGTCTTTAATTTTCAGAACCAAATCTTTTCTTACTTGTTTATTATGAAGCTATTTTTTATTATTTACAAACACTAGATTATCTACAACTATCATGCCTACACAGAATAACACCAGATCGTCTTCTCCCTCGCGTCTCAGGCTAAAAACGAAACTGCTCACATTCATTTTTTATCATTTAAAGCACTAAAGGTCCATATCACAGTTTATTCATGTTCATATGTCACTCAGTATGTAAAGTAAATACAAATCCACATGAAACGAGAGAGATAAATTCAAGACGTGACCTCGCCGGAGCGAGATCACAGTGAAACTCCGGCGAGTGTTATCCTTCGGCTGGATGATTCAAAAAACAATCTTTATTTTACTCTTATTTTCATACAATACAGACTAGGCAAAGAAACACAAAGAATCATTTATAAACCAGAAAACACAGTAGACTACCGGTGCATTTTTCATGAAGGTGACAATGAACAGTATTCATTACAAGCATTATCAATTTCCAATGCACTCATGGATTTAAACAATGAAAAAAAAGAAGAGGATGGAATCTACCTGTTGAAGCGTAGAACATATTCTTCAGAAGATCATCTTCTCCGACGAGCTTAAAGTTTTCCGGCAAGCTTCGATGCTTGTTTTTCTTCCGCTGATGGGCACTACGGTGAATGTTTCAATCTCCTCTTAGTCTCTCACTCACGGATTTTCTCAAATGGAAAATGCTCTCCTCAGTTTCAATTTTTCGGTTCAGTTTTTGTTCGTTCTTCACACTCGTCTTCTACCCTCCCTTCTCCCTGTCTCTCCTGCTTCTCTGTTTTTTTTAAACTCTT
>Ga0209489_106119_pt1 | contig 19758 bp, 10 predicted proteins | sample SiratrowhiteBW_FD_187527 | JGI IMG/M metagenome (GOLD analysis project Ga0209489, IMG submission 187527) | Root nodule microbial communities of legume samples collected from California, USA - Siratro white BW (SPAdes) (version 2) | ecosystem: Host-associated > Plants > Roots > Nodule | place...
CTACAAGGAATAAGAATGGAGTTTCAATGACAAAAAATTACAACACTTTTTTCGATAAATCCAAAAGGAAATTGATTTTGATTGATATGATAGGCGAAGCTACGTAATATGAAAAAAAAAAAAAAAGTGGCTAAAAACTAAGTAACCATATAAGGGTTCTTAACATTTATTTTTCTTTAACCAAGATTTGGGGTCATAATATAATGCATTTAAGGTTTTGGATAAAATTGATCCACAACGTCCCCTCTCCCTGTATTCTCTCATCCTTTGTGGATTGTAAAATACTAAAGTTTTTTGTTTTTTTCGAGAGTAGTGAAATTGTGTGATATGAAAGTGACTTACAAATTCATAAGCCTATTTTAGATACGGAAGTCAAACTTCTTTAAAAAAAAATTAAATGTTATTTTTAAATTTTACAATGTAAAAGTCAATTTTTATCAAAAGAAAAATAAAATTTAATTTCTAAGTTGTGCAATTCAAAATAAATTTTCAGATTCAATTTAAAATAAGTTTCTAGATTCAAAAGTCACTCTTTGATGAGAAAATATTTTTCTCATATTCAATTTGAAGATCACGTCACAATTAAGTAAGATAAGAATATATATGATAAGTAATGAAGTGATGATAAGGTTATCTTGATAAGATAATATTTGTATTCTTATATATTTCACGCGAAGGTACAACTACTTAATTAAAATATAATCAATTATAAAAAGAATTTAAAATTATATTTATATATTATCCTCACATTTTACAATTTAAAAGTCATTTCATTCTGAGTCATTGCCTAATTTAAAAGACAATTTTTTTTAAAAGAAATAGGACTGCGCAAAGAAATGAACTGTCGCAATCCAAAATTACTTTTAGATCCGAAAGTCTATTCCAGATTTCATAAGTCTTCCTATAGCAAAGACAAAGTATGAACTTTAACATTAAAAGCATGGGTGTGAAAAGAAATCCTCCAAAACTTATTACTGATGATTTCTCTCTTAGGCCTAAGGTTCTCTCAGCTGGGCTTCTCTCTTATAAGAAACAAAATGGGCTCGTTTTTCTGCACTCCCTGTCATTTTTTCACACATCCCGTAATTGTTTGTTGTGGATAGCTGCTATTTGAACTAATATGGTCTTTCGAAAAATTAGGGAGTGTTTAGGGAAATTATGGGACAAGTTCTTCCTACACCCTAATAAGATTCTTCCTGCACTTTAATAAAAAAATTTATTCCGCAATTATCCTTATATGAGAATCGGATGGCGCCCTCATCCGGTTGTTGAAAAAAAGTGACAACCGGATGGTCTGCTCATCCGGTTGTTAATTTTTTTTCAAATGAGAACCGGATGGCACTCCCATCCGATTGTCATTGAAAAAAAAATTAACAACCGGATGAGAGTGTCATTCGGTTCTCATATAAAGGTAATTATGAAATGAATTTTTTTATTAGGATACAGGAAGAATCTTATTAGGATGTAAGAAGAACTTGTCAAAATATAAGGTGTAAAAAGAAAGATATGTTTTCATACTTTTCATCCAATCTCCGGTAGAATCAGAGTTACTGTGACAGATAACTACACCCTTTCTTTTTTCTCTTTTTTGAGATGTATCAAATGATAAGTTCACTAGGATTGACCAACTAGTAAGAAGGTTGGCTAATTTTTGGATTCTAGTATTGTGTTTTTGAAAAAACAAAAAATGACTAAAGGAATGGATACGAAACATTTTCTTGTTCTATTTTGACTGAAATAAACAAATTGTTTAAAACATGAGTTAGGAAATTAATAACCATATATTTTTTAACAGTATTAGTTAATATTCTTTAAAAAAAATGAACAAAGAGCGTAAGAAAAAAAAAAGAAAAATTGTGGAGTGTTTATTCTCTCTTCCATTGAAAAATTACAATGAAAGAAAAAATATTCTTTTCTTGTTCTTGACCTCTCTCCGTATGCATGCTTAGTTGTGTTATGATATCAAATGTTAAAGAAATTCACCAAAACAATAATAGAAAATGTTAAAGAAATTCACCAAAACAATAATAGAAAATGTTAATGGGAAATGAAAAACGTGCGTGTAAAAAAGTGGTAGAAAATCAATAATAACCACTTTTCTGTCTTTTCTTTGGCGTCTTTCTCTCTTATGGTTCCTAGGTAGACAGACACATGAAAAAGATGGACACAACCAACGTTCGAAACCAAACTTTTTTTTTTAAATTGTTAATTTTAAATAGTTTTTATTTATTCTTATCCCATGATAATTAAATTTAAAATTTCATACAAGGTATTCAAACTCCTATTATTAAGTGGTCTGAAAGGGTTGCATCATTTTATTATTGCAATCTGCTAGAATAAAAGTTACAATTAGTTGAATAGAAACACGTTTATATTTATCATAAAATAAAACTCTATTTTACTTCTTACAGAGATAATTTGACATTGTTTTACATTAGAAATGTAGAGTGATATTCATTAATGTAATCTATTAATGGTAAGATAAATACATGTCAATTTTTGTTTCTACTTAAAGAAGTAAAGTAATATCACCGTTCAAAAAAAAAAAAACATTATTATCGTATGGACTAATATCAATTTAATCTCTAAAAATCCAAATATTGACTTTTTACACAATTTTTCAAATACCAATTTAATCTATACAATAACCTAATTTATCATGCTTACCAAGAAAAATAATTTAATCTATAAAAAAAACCTAATTCTCCACCATACTTTATAAAATTAATAAAATAAGATAACACCATAATTAAATATGATACTATATTAAAAATAAAATTTTCGTATTTAATTAAAATTAGACGGTTAACTACCCCGCAACATATCTTATCTGAATAATAGGTAACAATATTTTTTTGTCAAATACACAAAAAAAAGTCTTTATTATATAAATTTATAAATACTTTTATTTGTTATTGTTTTTAGTTGAAACTTCATTCCACGAGTTTATTTTATTTTTTTTGCAACTGATATTTGGTGCCACAAATTGTCTTTTCTTTCTGTGTCGTTTGTCGTCTTCCGTTCTTCCCCAACTCTCACAACCCCGTCGGAGGGGACTTCGTTGTTCATTCGATTCACCTCAAAAGTTTGCGACTTTTCAAACCCCTAATTGAATTTTCCATCTGGGTCATCGTTTCCCGATCGATCCGTGGGTTTAAGTTCAGAGAATCAGCATTCGTCTCGGGTTTTAATAAAGTTTATGCATTGAAAATCTCATTTCAGTGGGAAGTTCAGGGTTGTTGTGATCTGGGGAAAAATGGAATCTAGTCGAAGAGCGGTGGAATCGTACTGGCGGTCGCGGTTGATCGATTCAGCTACGTCCGATGAAGATAAAGTCACACCCGTTTACAAATTGGAGGAAATCAGCGAACTTTTGCGTTCTTCGCATGTTAGTATTGTGAAGGAGGTTTCGGAGTTTGTCTTAAAACGTTTGGAACATAAAAGCCCGATTGTGAAACAGAAGGTACTTAAAAATCTATTTTGGTTTTGGTTGATGTAATCTGCTTGAGATTGGATGAGTGGGATCTGGATGGTTCAAACTTCATTTGTTTTAATTTCTATACTCTTTTGTTTGTTTTTGGGATGTTGGGGTTTGTGAAATAGCTGCTAGTGTTAGCATAAGGGATGAAAGAGATAGTGGATTTGAAAATTGAGATAGTTGGAATTAGCTTTGTAATAATACATTGTGAAGTTGGAGGTGGGGATATAAGAAAGGATCATATTGGTTTTTGGTGTCAGAGTTTGGAAATTGCATCATATATCATTTATCTAAACTCTTTATTCTGTATGAAGTTCGGATAGATGAAGTGTTCATATCAAAAGACAATTTGTTAGGTATCTGAAAATTTTAATATGGTTCCAACACAATTTTAAAAAGCACTGATACAATAATTTTCTAAAAACTCATAAACTTATCTAATATATAATGAAGAATATTTAGATTATATGTGTTTCTTTTCACTTTTTGGATTTTAGATAAATTAATTAGATTTATCTTTTATTATATTTGACTAGTCTTATTCATATATGATTTTTTAATATATAAATTTTTATTGTCAATTTATATATTTATAGTGATGTAATATATAGATTTGTATATAGATTTGTGTTCTTGTGTCTTATATTTTTGGAAATTACACATGTCTACTTATCCGTGTTACATATGTTACATGCTTTTGTTAATGCCTACATATGTTACATGCTTTTGTTAACGTTGGCAGGCTTTAAGATTGATAAAGTATGTGGTTGGAAAGTCTGGTGTGGAGTTCAGAAGGGAAATGCAGAGACATTCAGTGGCGGTTCGTCAGTTGTTTCACTACAAGGGACAGTTGGATCCTTTGAAAGGTGATGCACTGAATAAGGCTGTGAGAGACACTGCTCACGAGGCTATCGCCGCCATGTTTTCAGAGGAGAATAGTAAGCCAGCACCTTCTGAAGATATAAACCGGCGGATACAAGGGTTTGGGAATAAAAACTATCAGCCGCCACAGGAAGATAAGAAATCTTTTATCAGTGAGGTTGTTGGTATTGGGAGTGCTTCAATTAAGCAAGGGCTTAATAGCTTGACACAGGGACATTCACTGATGAAAAATGATCCTGGCAGCTATAAAAGTCCAAATCTTCGAAGATCGTTGACCAATGAAACAGAACATGGTGACAGATATGAGCCAGTTTCGTATCATAATGAAGCTCAGAGTAGTTTTGGAGTTTCAAAGAATCAACCCTCTGGTCCTTGGAGCCAGGATTCAAGAGTAACCAAGACAGAAACATCAAATGGGGAATCTGGTGCAAGTCATGTAGAGAGTAAGACAAGAGAGCTTAAGTTGCTGGAGACAATTGTAACTTCAGGAGGTGTTCGCCTGCAACCCACTCGAGATGCAATTCAAGCTTTTCTAGCAGAGGCTGCAAAGTTGGATGCACTGGCTCTATGTCATGCCCTTGAACTGAAGCTTCAATCTCCAATTTGGCAGGCATGTCTATTATGTTGATTTTTCTACATGAAAGACCATGTGAAGTATACAAACATGCACTTGTTTATCTGTATAAGTCTTTAGGATTTACTGATTATTTTCATTCCAAGTATTTTGGGGTTTACATGATATCTTTATTTGCATTGATATTTTTTTTTTTTTTTGTGAATAATCTTTGCAGGTTCGCATGAAAGCTGTTTGTGTCCTTGAATCCATTCTTAGAAAGAGGGATGATGATCATTTTTCACTGGTGGAATCTTACTTCACTGAAAACAAAGATGTGGTGCTGAGATGTTCTGAATCGCTGCAAGTCTCTTTACGGGAAAGGACTGCGAAGGTACCCTCATTATCTATCTAAATGAATAGTTATTACATGAAAAATCCATCTCGATTATTTGCACTTTACATTTATTTCAATTTAGTTTTGTGTGATTAAATTACCTCAAGTTTTGGTAATGAGAAAACTGGTGAACCTGGAAGAAGAAAAATTGGTCATATGGAGTCAACTAAGGTTATAATAGATCACTAGTTTGTATTGAACTTGTGATTATATATTAATATAAAAGTATTCAATAGTGACAGACTAAAGTCAGCTGTGCATAATCCTATTGCTGTCCCTAAAGTAAAGTTGGTACTTTGGATAATATCACTAGTTTGTACTGAACTTGTTATATATTAATCTGAAAGTATTCAATAGTCACAAACTAAAGTCAGCTGTGCATAATAATGCTATTGCTGTCCCTTAAGTAACGGTGGTACTTTGGATAATATCATCAAAGGTTTCTAAGCTAATGTGATAAGCAAATTTAGAGAGCTCTAACCACTCAGGTTTGAAACCTTGGTTCTAAAGGTTTATCACTGGAGATTGGAGAAGAATGTATTGACAGGTTTATGGATGGGCTTTTCATGTGAAACTTTTTAGACTGAGTAGGTTGGATGCTAATTATTATAATGGAATCTGATTTGTAAAACAACTCTGATAATTAATATTTTGTTGTTAGCTTTGGAAGTGTGGATACCAGTAAGAAATTCCCTGTGAATCTCAAACCCTTGTAAATGTGCTGTTCTTTATAAAATATTTTAACGGCAAGAACTTAGATCTAGTGTATAAGGCTGTGCTGCTGTTGTAATAGCTTAGACCACTTGGCACTCAGTTGATATGAGCTAATAAAAAGTTTAAGAGCAACCTTTGTAATTTAATTCAGCACTTGGCCCCTTGATGGACAGGTTCTTAGTCTTTTAGGTGAAGGCCAGCAAAACAGCTCTGCAATTAATTCAGAGAATGCTGTGAAAACAGAGAATGCTGCTGTTGTGGAGCTGCCTAACTTGATAGACACTGGTGATTCAGATGATTATCATGGAACCGAGGACACTCTAAAGAGTACAACAGATCAAAATATATCAACTTTGACATCCACTCCTCTGGTTGATGATTTATTTGGAGATTTCAGCAGCTCTATTGGAGCTAGTCCTGAAACAAAAAATGAGGATGATCCATTTGCTGATGTTTCATTTCACACAAGTGAGAACAAAGACCATGCTGATGATCTCTTTTCCGGGATGACTGTTGGTAGTGATAAACAGAGCAATCCTGGGAGTCACAGGCAGGGGAATGTCAGTGATCCTCAACTTTTTGACATGTTTACTTCCAATTCTGAGCAGGGAAACCCTAAGGAGCTTGTCACTGATTTAATGGCCGGTCTATCTATGGATGAAAATTCCTCAAGTACGAAGCAGAAGGGAACATCTCCTTCCATGCAATCTGAATCTTTATTTTCAGGCTTAACTGACCATATTCCTCCTACCAATACTTCAGATGGCATGTTGAGCTCTCAGCCAATGGGGTTGAATGTAAATCCCGTTTTTCCTACTGGGGCTCTGCCTTTTAACATGCAGCCTGGTTTCATGTTGAACCAACCTTATGCTTCCCAGCCTCTTAATTACGGTGCCATGGGAACTCTTTTGGCTCAACAGCAATTCTTGGCAACAATGGCTAATTTCCAACACCTTAATAATATCAACATGCGAGATGATGGTGTTACTCAAATGGCTGGACCCAATGGAAGATCACCTTTGCCAGACATATTTCAACCAAATTTTCAAACTCAAACTCCTAGCTCAATGATCAACACCTCAAGGAAAGAAGAAACTAAAGCGTTTGACTTCATCTCTGTAAGTTTGGTGTAAATACTTTACAAGTACCTCCCATTGATTTAATTTTTGTTAAGGATCTAGTTATCATAGTGTGCTGTGTGGATTAACATGATCACATTGTTTCCTGCTTGTAGGACCATATGACCTCTGCTCGTGATTCAAGGAGAATGATTTAAACTTTAGATCTTGTGTTGTTGTGGAGGATATTTACGGTGTGGAATTGCTGGATTGACATGAATAGATCAAAACAGTTAATAGTTTCGTTACCTGTGCAAAAAGTTGATTTTCTCTGGCAATGGTGGAGCATTACAAATGAAATTCTACGTGTCCGTGTTGACATCAAAACAATAAAATGAGAATACATTTTGGACATGAAGAGATTCAAAATGGTTGTCGCTTTGAATTAGATTTTAGCATAAGAATGTTGTGTAGCACTGTAATGTTTTATTTTCATGAGTATGTTGTGTATGTAGTTAATGGTTGAGATATTGCAACTGTAATTCAGGCTTCAAGTAAAATACAACTCTTAGATTTTTCACATTCATGTTTATTGGTATCCGTTATGTGTGTTTAGGCTACGTGGAAACTTTGCTGGAGCTTTTGTCAGTTTATGCGGATGGTAATCAAGACCAATACAGTGGAGTTATAATTATATATATTATATAATCTGTAATTGCTGCTGCTATTTTATATAGCTTTCATCTCAATATCGAACTGAGGAAACGGAATAATCATATTTAATTACGAAAGAGAAATAGTACTTATAATCTATGTAATTAATTAGAAATCAATTTAGATGTAACTTTGAGTGATGAGAGTAGTGCAGGCTAACTGCAGGGATCTGTAACGACTAAAGCAATTTAATCAATATAAATAAATAGGCATTTGCATCTTTATTAAACATGCTTAGAGTGTAATCAAATTGAGTATTGTAATGTAGGGCATCCATTTTAACGTCTAAAGGTGATAATCTATATATTTACTAATCAACAAATAGATGAATGTGAAGTGCTTTTTTTTATCTATAATCATGACACTCATTGCAGCAATACATGTTTGTATTAACACTCCTTCCAGAAGTACTTTCAGAATAAAAGATACAAAAAGTTATCTTTCTCCAGAAGTATGTTCAGCACCCAAAAATGTATTCATGAAGGTTATCCAAATACACATAAAAGTTATGATATTTTCCACTTTTGACCGAAATCACTATGAAGTTGAATTCAAATGATTAAGCACTGACACTCTGAAGTTTGATTCGAATGATTAAGCACTGAGTCAAATGTAACCAAGACTCGGTCATGCTCAAGAAATGGTTGCTGGTTGATCTTCAAGGTCAAACTGAGCCAGATGTAACTCACCACCCATCTCTCTAGTTTGCTTTATTTGCTTTACAACATCCAAACGCTCTGAAGAATAAGATGAAGGGATCTGCATAAAATAGCAAGCATCATGAGTATGGTCAAGACAAATGAAAATCTTGATAGACAATGCAGCAACAAGTTACCAAGCATGGCATATACTTCTTGATAGCTGCCAGAATAGCTGCATGGCCTACAGCTGTTACCTGGAAACAGTGTGAAAATCAATATAATTGCATATTCAGTGAGCAATTCCTCTGTCTGCATTCCAAATAAGAAAGAAAATTTGTAAAGTATATATTTCTCCTAGTCTCACATTTTCTCCCCTGTAATTTTTTCTCTCAAATGAAGTGGTCATCCTTTAAGAAAATGCTAGAGTAGAGATATTAAAAACAGAAAAAAATAGGTCATGCACTAACAGTGAAAAACATTTTTGAACAATCATAAACTATTGTATATAGTAAGTTTGTTAACTTTTGTAATAACTATTTTAATATTTATACTAAGAGTGACTTTGATTGATAGTGTAAGAGTATTTTATACTGACAATACATATCCATTAATCTGCTAAAAAAATTACAAGGTGGTAGTTTAGCATGGCCATAAAAGTGAACTAAGTATGAAGTTAACCAAGTCACAAGGTTCTGAAAGGGTAAAGGTGCTTACAGGAAGTAGCATCAAGATTGTCACTGGAATTAGCACAATTATGTCAGTCAAGGTTCTATTTAGTCTCTTTCTTTGACTCCCCGAAGGCTTGCAGCCATGCATTTGCCTTGAAAGTAGTTCTAAAGCAACCATAATGTCTATGAAGAGCAATACAGTACCCATCCAGATGTCCTAGTAAAATATTCCACAGCTTAAAAATGTAGAGTCATGAAAACTTACTCATTTACCAGAAACACACGATTAAAAATCTTACTGCACTTGTGGATGCCAATTTGGTTATGAATCTCTTGATAAAATTTTCACGCTGAGGATTTGACTTGTCAGTACAAGAGTCTTTCTCGTATGTTTTCTTACTTGTGATTGCAGAAACTGAAGCCTATGATTAAAAAAATAAGAAGCATTGGTTACTAAGAGGAAGGCATATTAAAACCCAATTTGAGTATAGAACTCACAGTAGGAATCAACTTGCGTCCTAGTTTATCAAGATCATGAATTTCCTTAACTTGCTATATATCTTGTTATAATGAATCACTTTTTCCCAACATACCTTTTTGAAAATACCACTGTTTCGAAAATTACTCTCTGGACATCCTTCAGTAGTTAAATCATGTGACATCTGCTGCACTTCAAACACCCGAGGTAACTTCGGTCCATTTATACTTCCCATATTGTGGTTGTCAATTGCAGCATGATCCACGGTGTTCAGTGATTCCCTGCAAATAAGGACTAATTAATGATCTGCAGCATTTAATGAGTAAAACATCCATAAACAAGAACTAGCTTACCCTGACTTGTCATAAGCAGCCCAGTGATATTGCAGACAAATACTTAGCAAACCCTGACTAGGATGTTAAAAACATACAAGGTTAATAGTTGCTATTGTTAGACAAATAAAGTTAAACTGTTAAAACTGATGTATAATCTAAATATTACCAAATAAGCAAGTATGACCGTGAAGCTGTGTCCAATGATTGTTGAGTTGAGCGATTGTAGTGTGCAAACCCAGAGAAAACATCATAGCACACAGTGAAAACTACAGAAGAAATTATCTCTTTCTCGGCCTGGCGAGCATTATGTTTAGACCTTTTCTCCTTGCAGTTTATTTGAACAAAGGACATATAAAAATCAAGCCATCCTATCTCATCTGTTACCACCTGAAAGACAATATAGATTACAATCAGTGACGTTTAATCCCAACATATGAAAGGTATTTCACGTTAGCCTTGGCTGAATTAACAGAAACTAACCTCCATGAAACACTGGTACACACTGATGGAAGAAAATTCCGGATAAATGAAAAGAATGCCAAATTCCAGGTAACTAAAATCAAAGCATTGAATCTTCACCATAAGTATCTTGAAAATTTAAATGATTCAAAATGTAACAAACATGCAAAGAGATCAACCTGAGGAAGTCCTTAACTACTCCGTCAAGATCTTTAATGCCCATTGCTGACAAAAACATTCTAGTCTTTCTTCCAAGGTATGTAAAAAGTCCCAATGTGGCCAAACTGTCTGCTCGTATCTGTAAAAGGAACAGCATAAACAACTGTCTGAGAACAGAATGATATATAACCATGCATGCACCTATAAAATAATGAGATTACCAAGATTGGTTATTTGGCAGGCATGTCATGTGATCATGCAACATGACTAGGAATGTATTGTTTGTTTTTGTAGAACTGAAAAAGAAAAATGTACTACTACTAAGTATGTCCTCTTCATGTTAACTGTATCAACAGGACTAATTTTCATTCAAATATGTTAGCCTATATGCTTCTGATATTTACTTTGAATGGGACAAATTATTTCTTAAATAAATATTATACTCAGATTAAGCCCTACTAATCCATCAAATTTCTTCACAAGTCTGCAAGTTGACCTTTTGCTGAAAAGTTTGCTTCTTTAAAGTGATGCTTTCTTCACTGAAGGCTTTCAGTAGTTTCTTGTGGGCCAAACCAATCCAAAACTCTAGGTCCTCAGTTTTCTCACTGGGAAAAACCTTCCCACCAGAATGGTACAAGAAATTCTGTTCAAATCCTGCCTCGGTTGCTAACTGGTGTAACTTGTCCATAGATGCAAGATTGAGTGAAAAATCCATAAGCTTGACCAAAACATCTTCAAGAGACAATACAAGTAAGGAGCAGCAGACGTGCCTAGAGCCAAATTTAACCACTGCACTGCAACAAGTTATAGCCACAATAATTCCTGCAATACCGCTGAATACTTTTCTGTCAGGCTAAATTTCTTCTGCCAATTATACAGCCAATCTAACAGAAATGAACATAAAATCGTCAACTTGGATGAAAACTTTGAAAGTCAAGTCAATGCAAGGACATTTTTTTAATAAGAAAAAGGAATTGCATCCAAGGTTGAAATATATGTTTCTGGAAACAAGGTTGTTTCAAGCAAACCTTCCTGCATATTCCATGGACCACTTCTTTAGAAGTGGAATAAAATATCCTGCTATTCGTGGCATTTCAGTGTCTCTAAACCACTGCACCAAATATGGATGCTTCATTTTCAGTCGAATTTCTATGCCCTCTCCTATTTGATTCATTAGTGGACTCAAACTGAAAGAAGGAGAAGTAACACAGATGAGAGCAATGCTTATATCTGTTGTATTTGACAAGATCACGTTCATTATTACTACTACTAACGTGTAAGGAAAAATCAGAAATAGTGAATGTGTTGGATATTAAAATAGAAAATGCAGAGTCCTTTTTATCAATTGCTCAACAGCAGAATTTATACAAAGTGAATAAAGGAATATAACCATTATTTAATGCCTAAAGATCTGTTATATGAGACAGATCAGTTATTAACAAAGAATATCACGGGTCCTAAAAACAAAAGCAACAAATTAAAATTCAGTTTCACGAGTCATCCAATCAACAAAATGTAATATGATGCACAACTATTCTTCCAATAAAAGGTTTGATCAAATTCCTACTTGTTACAACTCTTACATATATACGTGTGTGTCAATATTACTATTGACAAGATAAGCAGCAACAGTAAAAGCTTACATTTCTTTTACTGGGGAAAATTCATTTAGTCGTTCATGTGAAAGCAATATCTCCAAATCAATTACTGCTTTCATTAAAGCATAAACTGCAACCTACATGCACATGTCAACAGTTATATTTTCATAATTAGATTCAACCAACTTTTCATGACGATTTTTCAGGGAAGGAAATAAGTATATCCATCTTCTCATTAACAGGCTTATATCACAAATTCCCATAATGTAAAAAAATAATAATGTGTAGGAGAGAACTATATATATCTTCACTATAGAACATTTTGCTGCATGTACCTGATAAGCAATACGTCTATGCCATTCATGCACATCCTTCCCAATCCAAGCCAATGCAAGAGCTGGACCACTCCTTGCTAGTCCAAGCGAGTTGATTGCTTGGGAAAAGCTCCTAGAAGATTCATGCAATGACCACACTACACAATGCACCCTATCATGGTCTATTCCCTGACTACTGGATGGAACCTCAGTAACCTCAACTGCTTCTTTGCTTTGATCATCAGTACCCGAAAAACAAGTCTTAGCTGATGCTGCCAATGATGAGCACTTCTTGAGGGATGTGTAACATGAAGACAGAGATCCAACTAACATGCCACTATTCAAAGAACTATTGTTTCTCTCATCTAATACATTGGAATTGGCATGTTGAAGGGCATAAGCCGTTGCTCTTTTTCTGACATCCAACCCCACGGATCTGCTTTAGAATGAAACAGGAGATGCATAAACTTCTAACCATATGCAATGTCTAAAATGCATTACGAAATCATACACATCAGAGATTTAAAAACAGTTAGTTGGAACTACTGAACTAGTGACTAATACAATATAGTAAGCTTCTACTTGATTTCATACAGAACTAATACAATGTACTTTTATGTATAATGATTTTTTTTTCCAAATTGTTATAAGGTAATACCACTCACAAACTTGTTGATTTGATTACCTTGACAACAACATTATTACTAGACATCAACAACAGCAGCTCAGAAGATAAAATTTTAACTTTGTACAAAAGGTACATACTTTCCAACAACTTCGGTATTTATTTCTTTTCCTTTGTAATTTTTAATTGATTTTGGTCCCATGGATGATTGGCTTATTAATTTCATAACTGGGCAAAAAGGGTTAGCGAAAGGATTATATACCAAAAATAGAAACTCACCCTCAGAACTCCGAAATTTAGTTATGATCTTGTGTATAATCTACAAAATTTCAACTTTCAAGTAGGAAAATATCCACAATGGATACGTAGTGAGTTTAATATATATTTCAAATAATATTTATTCCTTTACAGGACACAAGGGGCTATTTTGATGCGTTTGTAACAATTGTTAAAGCAACAAAAGGAAGGAGAAGAAAAAGTAAGAGGAAGCTTACGAGTAGTTGAAAAGTTGATGTTGCAGATTGAAGTGAGTAGCCATGGAAAGAGGAAAAGGAAGAGAAGAGACGGAGGCAAAGATTAGGCATGTTAATGTTGGAAAATATAAATAATGAATTAGTGTAAGAGCGGTTGCATCGAGGCACAGAAAGAGAGAGACACCAAATTTATAATTAATTCACCAACTCCAACACTTCATTGCCCTTTGGATTTGGCTCCTATTAGATGCTTAGTTTGTGGACAACACAACCTTAAAACAAAAAAAAACAAAGCACTTGTCCATATGATGTCCAAAGAAAACTCTAAACTTGAACCCAATGGTACTTCATACAAGTCAAAATCAACACCAAACGTTGCTCTGACAGAATGAGGCTTGAGCCTCTGTTGTTGGGTTGTTAGAGTGTGGTGGATATACATGCTTGCAGTTCATCTTTACATGCAAATTTGTCTCTATTTTCATAACCGCTTACACTATCTTTGAAGTTGCGTTTGAATGCCTCAAATGCACGTATTTCAACACAGTACAAACATGATTTAGTTAGGACTGAATTAACTTCATTTAACTTTAACTTTTAGTTAATTCTTTTAACTAAGTTCTTGTGGAACCATATGTAATACACGTAAGTGAGATAATATAACCGTACTAATGTCAAAAGGTTACACATTTGTATATAAATATACGAAGTAAGGGTTGAGTTCACTTAATTTTAAGGAAAACAATGATATATTCTGACTAACTTTCTCAAAATTTTAAAATAATGAACAATTTATTTTTTAAATCTTACGAAGGAGAAAGTGATACGATGAAATCTTTTTCACCTTTTGATATAGGAAAATGAGGAACCATTGTCATTAATTAAAAATACACAGACCATTCAAAATCACACTTCAAATTATAAATCATTCTTCATGCTACATAAAAAAATTATATACAGAACTTCAAATTTTGAAATATTTTCCCATTTGATTTGAAAAAAATACCAATTTAAGGTTCATTACTCCGACTACGATGAACCTAGAGGCCAAATCAAACAGATAAACAGAGAGTTTAATATTATAGAACTAATAATTTAACACAACCGTATCAGGTTGAGTAAAGCAAAACATGAATATGAAAAAACATTATATATGTTGCGTATTAACAATAAAATGCAAAAGAATAATAAATTAGATTTATCGTTAACATCAAGTCTATTTTGATTTTAGAAAATGCTTTTGATTGAATAAAACAAATGAAATTTATTTGTAACCATTTAGAGGACTGGCTCAACTACCTCATAAATGATCATTCGGTGTTTTGGTCGAATGAAACAAACACAACAGCCAACTTGTTCACCAATTTTTCGATTGAATTGACTACAAAATCAACGTCCATATAATTACAACCACGAATCTAAAAGAGGGAATGGGCCAAACTGTCCATCTTCTGTTCACTGACATCTTTTGTTCCCAGAGCATGGTTTGACATGTTTTTTCCAATGAATGGAAAGCTAACTACAAAAATGGCATTACCAAAACTCAACCTGCAAATCAATATACATTCTTATTGGTCTTGATTATTGGCCTTGATTATCCACCCTGTCAGTAATTTTCCCTCCAGGAGTTTCTACATTATTTTCTTTAAAACCAAGTTCAGCCAAGTCTTGCTTTGCCATCAAGTTTCTGCAAGAAGCCAATTATATATAGTTCATGGTAATTAGTTATGAAAGAAATTCTACTCAAAACAAACCTACGAACCATATATACCAAAAGTAATATCTACAGCATAATACACCAACATTTTATAATGAAAAGAAGAAGACAGATAAAAGATATACACTAAAATCACTAACTTCTATACTGCATATTTCATCATAAGAATTATTTTATATTATGAGATTAGACTCGATGATTTCCTTGCAAAATTGGTACGAATTTTGATAAAATAACATTCTACTTGTGACTATGTTCTTGTCAAGCTCCTATGGTGTCGTAAAAAATACAAATCTATAGAAAACCCAATGACAAAACTACTGCCTGAGTAAAAGATGCCAGAGGAATTACATGAGTTAATCCCAAATAAAGAGACTCTATCTCTTAAAATGCTATTGCTTCTCTTGTAATTTTGTTCTCTTTTTTGGTTATTCAAAGATGCGTTTTATTCCTATAACTTGGTAATTTGTGAAGGTATGGTTGTATGTATATTTTCTTTTGTTTTTTACTTCCACACTCAAGATTATAATTAGTTTTTATGAAAAGTGCTCACTCTTTGCTTCACCAAAACTGCATTGCTCAATTAAACAGATCACTCTCAAAAATTCAGAATGGCTAATTCAAATCAACGAAAGATATAAATACTTTTATAAAGCTGCTTAGTCATCAAGTCAATCTACAACACTGAGCTCAAAAGAGTAGCTTAGCCTACTTAATTAACACCAAAGACTGAGTAACATGTGCATTAAAAACTTATCTGCAATGCATTGAAAACAAACAACCCACCTCTCCATGCGACACTGCAGGTATTTTTTTGAGAATTGCCTGCATTTTTCAGACAGGTGTCCAGCAGTCTTCAAACAATTGAGATATTCCACCTTCTCCTGCAAGGAGGCAATACAAGTAAAACTTTAAGCCTAATTTAACTTTATAAAATCCATTTATAACATGATATTTACACTTATTTAAATATTATTGAAAGATATTATCTTTAATCAGATCTCCAAGAATAAGAATGAATCAAAATGGAACTAAGAAGCCCAGAACGAATAAACAAGTGAAGAAGAAGCATACATACTAGGTCACACAAATGCTGATGGTCCAATGGGAATATTCCCTTTTCGGGAGGCACTGGACGGAGCCCCCTATTGCCACCAAATGCACCACCTATACTACACAAAATAGTCAAAGCGATTATTAATAATTAGAAGCCAAAATAGAATAAAGTTTTCAAACAACCCTATTCACTGCAAAATTTGGAAGCAGATGATTTATGAAACAGAGGATGAAAGGTGAAAGAGAAACAAATACCTGCACTCATTTCTAGGGTTTCATGCGTAAGCGTGGTTACGAAATCTCGGAAAACAGCTTCAATTTGAATTGGATTAAATTAAAAAACACACTGCAAGTTCGATCCCTTCTCTTCTACTCTTCGGGTCGATCAAACCAGGAGTCAAGTTTTGTAATAAATATGATATTTATTTACATTATTATTTATACGTTAGTATGTGATTGAAAACTGCTGACTTATAAAATAGTGACTTTAAAAGAATTATTTAAATTGATTTCTAATTTCTCATAACATCAAAATTAAACTCTTGTTAATGACAATTCCTGCGGCAATAGTTACACAAATCTAATAAAGATTACAGGGGAATACTTAGCTGACAAAACTGTAAAACTCCTCAGAATTAGTTTCATATGCGACAACTTCAATTTGCTGGGTGACAATTGAGGGTAAAACGGCATTATTTTCATTCGTTTGGCATTTGATTTACTATAAATAATTGGGATTAGTTGAATCACGTGAGCTTATGAATTAACTAAGCGTTTCACATTCACATAACCTAAAAATAATAATAAAACTTTTTGTGGTTCTCTTTCAGTCTCAAATTTAAATATTATATAAAAAATTATTACAATTATAAAAAAAGTTTAAAATAATAATATTTTTACCTACATTGACAACATTAAATGGACGGTTTTGCAAACATGACTCCTTTTAATAATGTTTAAATCATAAAGAATATCTTGGAAGAATTAAGATGTTAGTTTCTTTTATATAACCGAAAGGAGATTGATTTTATTCTATTTCATCCTGTGAATACCCTTTTTCCGTTAATACATTTGTTGAGCAAGATTAAGCATTCATACTGTTTTAAAATACCAACTTAGTGGGCACCTTGAATTTAGTTAGTGAAATTAAATGCGGAAGAGATAAAGCAGAGTTGATTTTCACCAACGTCCTAGGGAAATTAGTTCACCAACTAAAGCTTTTTAGTGTCCTAGACCCTTTGACCACTGTAATCGAAAATGAAAAAAAAGCTAACATGGAGATGAAGAGGAATATATACATTTATCACTACATTCATAATGTATTATTACATATTTGCAGATGCCTCATGCCTCTAACCTCTAACCTCTTTCTTAACTTGTGATAATTAAATATATAAATCATATAATGACCATGCCATCTGCAAGGGAAAAGGCATAGACATGTAAAGCAGGTATAATTGATTATGTAGCAGTATTCGTCACGTTTCGACATGGAGATGAATTAGTATAGAGGGTGCTATGCGAAAAAGTATCGAGCTTTCTCAGCCTCTGTGCTCCAGGATGCTGAATGATTACGAACACATCATCTGTGGAACTTTCAACATGAGAAGCAGAAGTTCGCTACACAGATAGAAAATGAACTATTTGAGTTATTTGGTCTTCATAAAGAATGTATACGTAAAAAATGCAAACTAAGTTACCCAAAGCTTATATGAATTTGTGGGATGATATTTAAGAATACAATACAATATAGTCAACCATATAATTAAAGAACATGAGAAAGGGTTTGTAACACTTACCACCCCAATGTGCCATTCATGGCTACTAAATTCTTTAAATGTTGCTGCATCCATTTCCTGCACCAAGGTGTTTAGTGTGGTCACAAAAAGGAATAATATTCTGTAAACTACATAAAGACAAGATTAATTATTTAAGTATGTTATTTGCATATGCTAATGAACTCTATATATGTTTTTTTGGATCAGGGGATAAGAAAACCAAGAAATGATATTTTTAAGTTGGCCTATAAAAATAGAAAAGGAGAAAAAAAAAAACTAACTTTTACCCTTGTTACGAGGATGGAAGAGGAGAAAATAAAAATAATTTAAAAAATTAAATAGTGAAGCTCAATCTGTTATTTCTCACACCTATTTTTATTAGTCTGTTTTCTATTTCATTTTAAGTAAATTTCTTTGATTTTCATCATTTTCTACTCTACTTATTTCCACGCTCTATACAGTATCTATTCGAGAACTATGCTGTCAAACCACCAGCGAGTAATGGGCATTGAAAGATCTAGACTTCCACAAAGCTCACAACTAGAAGCCCACCATTCAGTAGTATAACCCCACAGGTAAAGCACTTCTTCTGAATCTTAAAAAAGAGAACTTAGGGAGATAAAAGACTAACTTGATGTTGGAATGTCATTAGGTACCCCAACCCTCCGACACCGAAACCACCGAAAGGAGATTGACTTGAAGACCTTTGGAGTGACAACATATAGGAATTGGTGATCTTACTAGGGTTGTGGAAAAGTACATTATGTATTCATCTCTTCTCAACCAAACATCATCTTTCCTTTGGATCAAATTTCAAGCTTCTGTCTTTTCTCTCATTCTTTTCCACCCTACCCTATATAGGGTAACAGACTAAACTTATCTAAATGAGTACGTTAAAAGGTATAATTTATATGTTGGGAATTGGGATCCTTGTCGTCCAAAAGGCAAGACTTGATACAATAACAAGTAGGAGCTCCAATCCTAAAGCGGTGCTAGACTATAAACATTTACAACTGATTTCTTACTAATATACTTGACTGTTTCGTATTCATATGTAGTGAAAACATTCCAGTACAACTAAAATAATCCATGTCGTTTGGAATCGTGATCTACTTGTGAAGATGAAAAACTTACAATACTATAGATTGGAGGAACCAGAGTATCGCCTTTACACTTAGTGATAGGCATAACAGAGAAGTTTGGTGCCAAATCTTGTGACCTGAAAATCCATCTGTATGTAAAGAAATAGATTAATAGTTATTGAAGAATAGAAAAATGATCATAAACTCAGTAAAATCATACTGCCTGGCTTTTTTTGGATAAATTTTTATTACGTTCGAGAATTCAAAGTGTACTTGCACTGGAAAACAGATATGCATACCCAATGTACACAAAGATGCAGAATTGTGCCCATTCCCTGAGCAATAAGCGAAGCCAGTAATTCTCTGAAGAGTCATTCATGTTCATATATATCTAAAATTGATGAGATTGTCAAAGTTAGAAATATTAAATATATATATATATATATCACTTTGTAAGTTTATAAAGAGAAACGCAAGTATAATACCACAGTTTCTGCTGTTGCTACTATCTGCATTGCACCCTGAAATTTCCTGCACGATGGAAAATATGTCAACTATTAAGTATGAATTCTTTTTTGCATG
>Ga0209489_106120_pt1 | contig 19757 bp, 7 predicted proteins | sample SiratrowhiteBW_FD_187527 | JGI IMG/M metagenome (GOLD analysis project Ga0209489, IMG submission 187527) | Root nodule microbial communities of legume samples collected from California, USA - Siratro white BW (SPAdes) (version 2) | ecosystem: Host-associated > Plants > Roots > Nodule | place: USA...
TATATATATATATATATATATATATATATATATGTGTATATATATATATATATATGTATATATATATATTATAGATAGATAGATATATATATTGAGAGAGAGAGAGAGAGAGAGAGAAAATCAGATAATTATAATTTTATTTACTCTATCCTCTGTATTGTGTAACCAAACATAATAAAACTACCTTTCTTTTCTCATTTGTTTTGAAACAACAAAAGTGTTGATGATTTTGCTATGGCTATTGCTATTATTTGACTAGATGATGCGGGTGTGTCTTCGGACGATGATTTGAGTACAGGAGATGGTAACGGTCAAGATGGGCAATCAAAGGGTGAAGATCGTGAACTCAAGGATAAACTTTTACGTAAGTATGGGAGTCACATTGGTAATTTGAAACTGGAGTTTTCAAAAAAGAAAAAGAAAGGTAAACTTCCGAAGGAAGCAAGACAAACATTGCTTCAGTGGTGGAATGTTCACTACAAATGGCCTTACCCTACGGTAATTGATAGTTCTTGCTTCTGTTCTTATTTTCCTCTGCAAACAATCTAATTCACACACACACACACGTACGTGGTACATCATCTATTAATATTTGTTTTACTTTATCATCGTGTATAGGAAGCTGATAAGATTGAACTGGCCAAGTCAACAGGGCTAGATCAAAAGCAAATTAACAATTGGTTTATTAACCAAAGAAAACGTCATTGGAAACCATCCGAGAATATGCAGTTTTCCATGATGGAAAATCTTAATGGACGGTTCCATGTTGATGAATGCTGAGGTGCGTGTACATGTATTGTTCTCAAATGTATATCCCGATTAATTATTGCTTGTATTTTCTTTTGTAAATTCTAAATTAAAAGCAGATTGCTGACAGTAAAATGCGTACTTTCCCATGAAGAGAAAGGGTAATGATCATAGTATTCTTGATAAATAACTACTAACATTGTGAATGAATGCTCGCACTGTGCTTCAGTGTCCTACTCCCTTATTAGCTCATTGTCGCCGTTCCATTTATTTGTCGCCTTTCTATCCATATATTGATTATGTTTTTAGTTAATGGGATATTTGTGGCTATATCTATTAATATTGGTATCATTTAATATTTGAAAAACAGTGTTAACGCATCTTAGTATCAGTACTATTTTATGTACAAAAACATAAAAAATGTACCTTTAATCTTATAAAAGTTTGCAGCATGTCAGTTATTGCATATGAAACTTAAAAGGCATATCTAAAACTTAAAAAGTTTATGAAACTAAAGGAGGACTTATCTCTAATATTGTTGAACGGATTGATGAAAATTTTTAATTATAAATTAGTTACGAATAGTAATGTCATGTAGTTATGGAGTTCATCACACGCGAGAAAGCGTAGTTGCAGTAGATTTGTCGAACGAAAATCTTCAGATAAGTTGAACCTAATATATAATCTTGAAAGTATCGACATTGACTATTTCTCAGATAATTAGTAAAAATAATCAGTAGAAGGAATTAAGTGTATAATAAAACTCTAACTGGAAAATTTTAAAAAATATTATTAATTATCTTTTAGTTACAAAAGTTTACTATAAGTACAGTTTTGTCTCAAAAATGTAAGTGATATTCCCAATTCAATTATTCAACGTGACATTGGTAGAAGGATCCTCGGTAGATACTAAAATTGTTTTACTATAGTTATATTTAGCTAATATATTATATTTCACCATTATTACGATATAATGAATAATAAATTTCAATATATTCATATTTAAATTGAGAGTTGAATGAATGTCTATGAATAAAAATCTATAATATGGTTATGATATAATGGAAATTATGAATACATTATAAAAAAATTAAAATTATCAATGAGACAAATTCATCGAAAATACTCAATCTATTGTATTTATTGACGAATTTTTAATGGAAACAAAGTCTGTTGGTAGATTGGTTGTGTGTAAACTTATTGATGGATATTTTGAGTTTGTCAGTAATTACATACATATTTACCGATAAATCAACAAATATCAATTTTATCATAAAAATTAATATCTGTAATTAGCGACCAATGATATTCATCTGTAAAAATTGTCAATAATGATATTTTACTGACATATAAAATTCTGTCGGTAATTTAACTTTTTTTGTAGTGATAATTAGTTTTAGGGAGGAAATACTATCTTGATATATTTAAGATTGTTAATTGAATTTGGAATTAAGAAGAAGATTATTTATATATATATATATATATATATATATATATATATATATATATATATATATATATATATTTGGCTTACATGTAAGAGAATATTAGATAACAAGAGTCAAAAGAAATTTTTATGATCTAATATGTTATGTGAAAAGAACTATTTATGTTAGGTAACATGAATTTGTCATATCATATGAGTAAACATTAAGTTTTTAGTATATTTTGTTATAATGACAACTTAATGAAAGTAATATGAAAAATGTAATTCTCTAACATAAGTTGATATAGATACCATTAAATTGTGACATCAATAGTAGCTAGTCCGTGGAAGACTTTAAGAGGCTTTGAACTTTTTGTGATGCAAAATTATCTATTAAATTATCATAATTAATTTCATTTAAAATATTTTTTTCAATAAACAATAAAACTAATCCATTTAATTTTTGTGTGATGCAAAATTATATATTAAATTATCATAATTAATTTCATATAAAATATCTCTTTCAATATATAATAAAGTTAATCCATCTAATCTTTATTGAGACATTACTGATCCTGGAATTGTTAATATTATTCAATATGCTATATATGTGTTTGAAAAAAAAAATTATTCTCTTTATATAACTAAGAATGTCAATTGGTTGATCATTTTCCAATCCTATAATCTCGATATTTAATTCTGAAAATAAATCTAAGTCATCAAGATCCAATTATATGTTTCAAATATTTTTCAAGGTTTAAGCATTTTTCTTTTGAAAGTACACAACCTTTTTAATACTAAATAAAAAACCAAAAATATCTTCACATATTTGAAATTGTTCAAATCTATTTTGGAGTGTGATATTTTCTTTATCTATAATATATAAAAAATAATTAATTCTAAATGATTATTGAGGTGATTTCATAATTTCATTCTCAATATTTTCATCAAATTATTTTTTTAGGCTCTACATCCATTTCAGAAGCAATTTCTTAGGTATAAATAAATGCATTTTCAAATCTATTTTCTCTTATGTTTCAAAAAATGAAAAAAGACCTTTCAATTGTTCAATAATCATATTAATACACATATATTTTGATTGTAAAGTCTTACAAACCAAGTTAACTGCAAATAATATATCATACCAAATAGTCATGCTTGATTGTCAAGACAATAAACTTCAGATATAGTTATAAATTCTAAATTCTCTTCCTTAAATTTGTACAAATTATTCTAATATTAATTGAATAATAATAAAAATTAAAAAAAAAATTGAGATCAATTCATCAATCTCATATTATTTTTATCTAATACTGATGCACTCAAAAAGAGCAAAATGAACACAAAGTATTCCTCAATCAATCTACCGCTTCAAGTCTCTAAATAAAAACACATGCATAAGTGCATAATATAGAATGATGAAGTTGAAATTGGAAATAAATTGAAATAATATTATGGAAGAACAAAGAGATAGATGAATGATGTCAATCTGTTGAATTTTATTTTTAAAATATTATTTATTATAAGAAACTTTCAAAAATATTATTCATTGAATAATATTTATAATATCAATATAAATTTAAGGTCATTAAATAATATTTATAACATCGATATAAATTTAAAATCACAAGATATTTTAAATTTTTAATTAAAATATTTTTAGTATAATTTCAAAATTAATTCTTTTTATTTTATAATAATATATAAATATTAAATTTTTTTAAAATTTTTGACACCTTGAGGTCTGTTGTTTTACTTATTTAGGCTTTGAATCACCCCTTATTATGATAAATGTAAATAATTCATTTTACCTATTTAGGCTTTGAATCACCCCTTATTATGATAAATGTAAATAATTGATTTGAAATGATAGACCTAAATAATTGATTTAAAATTGTATCCGTATATATACAAAATATAAATAAAATTTGAGTGTACGATTTAATATATATAAAGGTTTTTGAAACTCTAATTCTGTTTCAAAAACTTTCTATCTGTGGGTGTAGTTTTTCTTTTCTTCTTTTACAAATGGCTATAATTAGTCATCGAGAACACAAACTGGATATCTGGTTATGTAGGAGGTCTGTTGAAAATTTATAAGACAATAAGTATGGCTATGGTATACTGTTTCTTTGGTTAAACTTATAATCTCCTTTTCTATGCATGTAACAATATTTCAATTTGGTCCCTTAAAAAATTATTATATTTGTCTCGATATACGTGGATTAAGAATTAATATGTACAAAAGCAATGGTATAAAATTAGTAATGACGCACATACCGCGTCACTATTTTACTAAAACTTCATATTGTATAGTGAAATTGTTGCATGGTAGTTTAACGTACTTATTTTCTTATTTGCATTGGTAACATTTTTTTTAATAAATGAATAAAATAGAACAAATATAAAGTGAAATTAGTTATTAAATATTTTACATGTTTTTAATTTCAACAATATATCTATCTTTTCTCTGTCTATCTACTATAGAAAGTCAATGATGTTATCTGATTCAACAATTTGGTTTTAAATAAACAATTTTAAAATATAAAAAATTAATAGAAAATAAATTTATTTTTCGGATATTGTATTTTAAAAATCGTAATTTTTTTCATCCGAGAACAAACTTGAAGAATTATAAAGTAAAAAAAAATGACGAGATATAATTCACAATGATTTATGTAGTGTTTTTTTTTGGTATATTTGCTTGTGATCTTATCCTCTTGTATCATAAAAGAAATAAAGTCTTAAGTAAGATTTCTCTTCCAAAATATTGATTGAATTTAGCGTAAATTTAACTATATTAACTTAAAAAATTAGTAATAATATTTTATTAAATTTTATAAAAAGTAAATATATGTTTAGAAATTATTTTATTATAATATAAAATATTAAGATCTCAAACTTAAATTCGTATACCTATATCCACACAACTTGGATAAGCAACTCATAACTGCATATGATTATTTATTCATAACTAACCATAAAATAAGTACTAGACTGAAAGAGATAAAATATTATAAATGTTTATAAATCGAATAAGATTAGAACCGATCTATTACCTAATTTACTAAAAATATATTGGATTGGATTGCTTTTCTACATTTTTATCTTAAACTCAATCCAAAGGTTTAATTAGATAAACTTTTGAAAAACTTTCTTTTTCATGTTAAAAGTTCTTGGTCCGTCCCAGCTTTGGGCCGAATAAATATCTGCAAAGTTCGGCGGTTGCTTCCTGCACCATATAAAATTGTAGCCTGCACTTATCATCTGAATAAAATATCCAAAATATCCTTATATTTTAATAATGGAAAGGTTATGCGCAATCGTCTCCCTCACATTTGAAGAATATATATCTTTCTTAAAGGAATGAAACGACAACACTAAGAAAATATATTATGTACAGACAAATACTTCCTCCACCCCATACTTCTCTTCCTGCACCTCCAATAATAACTTTAAAAGTGAGTTGGCATTGTTACCCTCCAAATCTAAAACAATACAATTAACTGAAGTGACCGTGAATTATAGTTACTCTTAGAAAACCAAAAACAATAGACATTGTGAAATGCAAGTTTTGGGCCATGGGTCGGCCCAAGAAACGTGGTATGCTATTGCGGTGTTAACGCAACACGTCACCACAAGTGTTCGTAGATCAAATATTTCGAATTCTGAACTAACATGGCCACGTTTGTTCCTTCTTCCTCTTCCATTTTCCGACCAACGTCGATTCGGTGCACCAACGAGCGCCGGGCGCTGTTTAACCGCATTGCTCCTGTCTATGATAACGTGCTCCACTCTTACTTTCCTCCTTTCTTCTTCTGTTAGCTCTTTGATAACTTACGCCGTTTCTCTCTCTGTTTCTTTGGACAGCTGAATGACTTGCTGAGCCTTGGGCAACACCGGGTCTGGAAGCGAATGGCGGTTTCGTGGACTGGGTATTCCTCTCTCTTCGCGTTTTGCCATCGCATTTTCTTCAAATTATTGTAACCGTTGGATTTTCTTTCTTAATTGGGTTGTGAATTTGGACACAGAGCGAAATCGGGAGATCGTGTGTTGGATGTGTGCTGCGGAAGTGGGGATTTGTCATTTCTCTTGTCCGACAAAGTAGGCTGTGATGGCAAGGTCTTTGATTTTACTTTCGCATATTTCAATTGCTTTCCTATGAATAGCAAGGCCTCGTTGGAATCCTAAGAGAGAGAGAGGAAAAACATGAAAAAAAAAAAATATGAAATCGATTTCTTTATAAAATCATAAACTAAATTAAAATAAAAATTTGGAAAATTTATATATATATATATATATATATATATGAAAGACTGCATATACTTGCAGAAGATTTTTTTTTCTTATTTCAATACACATATATACGCACACTTCTAAGTTAACAAGTTTGGTCTCTCAAGTTCCCATTGTGTGCGCAATTTGGTTATGCGATTTTTGTTTCTTAGACACGTTAGTAAACTTAACTTTTAACAAATTTCCATTGATAGAGGAACTAAAATCACATCTTTACAATATGGGGAGACTAAAAGAGTCATAATTCAGCTTTAAATTTATTATGAATGTAGTTTAAATGAGAGAAGAGGAATTTTACAGTTTCATCTAATTATTTACTTTCATCTAATTGTATATTATCACGTATGATAAATTTATTGGCTTTTAAAATATCTATATTAAAATTGTCTATGTCTAGCATGATTTCTCATTGCTAACTGGACATTGACATAAATGAAATTCATGTATTATTATTATTATGCCTAAATATTTTTTTAATTAATCCGAAATTATTCTTATTCTAACTTTTTAAGCTTTAAGCAAGACATGAATGAACTTGCTATGAATGACAATATATGATTGAGGGACAGTAAACAACATTTACATTGTAAGTAGAAGTGTATTTTAGTTAATTCTTCTTCTTATTGTTATAGCATTTGAATTTTACAGTGAAATTACGGTACATCGAATGTTTTGTGGTGCAGGTGATTGGTCTTGATTTCTCCAAGGATCAGTTATCGATTGCTTCGTCCCGGCAGCAATTGCTTTCAAAGAAGTGCTTCACAAATATTGAGTGAGCATGGGTAAATTTTGCAGTAACCAGACATTAATTATAATCTGGGAATTTTTTTAATATAATTTTAAACTCTTTTTTCTACTTTTAAACCTTCAAAAAAACTTTTGGTCTAGTATAAAAATATTAGCAGTGTCGATAGTAGAGTTCTTATCATGTTTGTGTTTGTATCTTAGTATGTTGATGCTGTGGGAAGGTAGTAATCGTTTGATGCATCGTAGGTGGGTTGAAGGTGATGCTCTTGACTTGCCATTTATGGATGGTTGGTTTGATGCTATCACTATGGGATATGGTCTTCGAAATGTGGTTGATAAACATAAGGCCATGCAGGAAATTTTCCGTGTCCTAAAAGCTGGTGGGTTTTGTATCTCTATCCATTAAGGTGATAATTGATGTTTATATGAAATTTGATACATTTTATGGTTTGTTTTGCTTTCCAGGATCTACAGTGTCTATACTAGACTTTAATAAAAGCAATGAGTTACTAACTTCTGCAATTACGGTATATCTCAGTCTCACTGGTGGTTGCTTTACGTAAAATCTAATAATTTGGCAAATCAATGCTTTTTTTTTAACAAGTATAGTTACCCTTCTGATCTTCTCAGTAAATTAAAAGGTTTGGCTTGAGACTAAAAATCAAGATATGTGAAAGAAAAAATGCATTTATTCTTTTTAGCAATGCTTTTGAGTGAGTTCATCAGTTTGACAGGACTGATGAAATGATCTTTGGTACTGCTTGTGTAAACGAACATTACCATATCTTATTCGTACAGTTTTTTTATTAATATGCTGTTGTCATTTTGATTTCGTGGATGCACTGAATGTAACTCCGACCTATTTACTTGTGCCAGGAATGGATGATTGACAATGTTGTTGTTCCTGTTGCCTCTGGTTATGGGCTTTCAGAGGAATACAGATACCTTAAAAGTTCAGTAAGAGAATTTTTAACAGGTTTGTTTTCAAGTGAATTTTTTTATCAGATCAGACTTTTTATAGGATTTTTACATTGTGTTGTCTCACCTGTTTCTTCTCCGTATTTGAGATATAGTGAGAAACTTAATTTGTAAAGGATTTATTCTGTGCTATAGAATGACGTGAGTATGGTTGTGACTTGGGTTTTTAATGGTATGACTTGCCTTTGTTTCTGCAAATTTTATATAGTTTGGGACCATCATACTTAATGGATTGAGCGAATTTCCTAAAAGCCTTAGATTCAATCCAGTCTAAGCAGCTGTTAAGGGGTAGAAATGAGACAGGTCTGGCTATGCTTTTCCTTAAAAATAGGCCTGGCATATTTTCTAAAATATGAGACTCGAGCGTGACTTACTTACCTGATATAGTATTTTTTAAGGCCTAACTTTTTCTAACAATCTGACTTCTTGAAAGCCTATTCAAAACCCTTTTCTTATAGCAGGGCCTTTTCAAAGGTTAATAACGAACTTCTAAATAGACTAATGGCCTAAGGCTTTGTGTATAACATGAGCTTAAGTCTGTAAATATATATTTTCATAATGTTATAATTGAATAAAATAATAATACTGGTGTTATTATATTATTTGTATCTGCTTAAATAGGTTGGTTTATTAGTTCTAATCTAAATGGATTTTGCAATGACCTTAATTCTTGACCTGTTCTTGCCAAATAAGCTTTCAAAAAGGCGTTTTGAAACTTAGTTGTTCATTAGGTTGAGGTACAATTGTCATTCCTAGTTGATAATCATGCAGTTCGTAATGGTGTATAATAATTGAAAATGATTAGCAAACAAATGGGACAAATAAATTATGTTCATTGATGGTAGAACTTTGATTAGATTGATTGCCTAATTTAAGAATCTTCCTGTGATGCAGGGAAGGAATTGGAGAAACTTGCCTTGGAAGTAGGATTTTCTGCTGCCAGACATTACGAGATTGGTGGAGGCCTCATGGGGTGTTTGGTAGCTAAGCGTTAGATGGGATTTATGAATTTTTTTTTTTACCTTTTTCTATAAATAGATTTACCGCCACTTGGGGATGACTCCGTATTCAGGTTGTAAAAACATAAATTACGCTGTTAATCCATATACATTACTATTGAATTAACAGTAGCTGAGCTATCGCCTAGCATTTTAATAATTTTAATTGCAGAGTTAAATGTTCGAAGGACATTCTCATATGATCACATTTTCATATTTTTTCATATGATCTTCACTGGAATTGGACTCATTAAATATCAAAATATTGAAAGCTTAGAACCTTTGCTTTATTCTTTTCCCATTGAAAACTATTCTTTCGCAAATGAAATAAATAATAGTTGTATCCAAAAGTAGTAGTATTTATGAGCTGCTACGGAATCAAATTAATCTATAATTGTATAATAATGTTAATATGGAACTGTACAGTATGCATTATTTGCTTCCCGTAACCGTATTTGACATTTGGCTTAAAAACTCCTCTTGTCTGAGGTATGCATTTTAAATAGCAAAGCATTAGATGCTTTGTTAACGACCTTAAGTGTCATAGGTATGAGGCATACCAAGTTATTTGCCAATCACAGGCTGTGCAGCAGACATGCACTGTGTAGGGGGATTTTCTCTGCGTTCTCGTGGTCACCTGGGATAAAATGAGCTACGGGACATGGTAGCGATTGAATCAGTTGCATATAGAGGATAAAATGGGTCACCACTTGTGTCATGAAGTTCCATGGTATTCTCATCTAGGAAGGGTGGATTAGAGGGAGCAATAAGATTCTCGTCCTTCTTTGTCAGCATCTGTAATGTCTTCGACATGATTGGTCGTAAAGAAGGGGCCTCTTGGGTGCACAGAAGTGCTATGTGAACCACTCTTAAAATCTCATGCTTAACCTCGCTGTTGTGGTCTTCCTGTAACTCTAGATTTGGGTCAAATAATTGTTCAGCAGTCCCTGCCTGAAAATGCTTCCATGCCTGATCTTGCCAGAATATATTGGATAAAAGGAAGACCAGAATTGTTTCGTCAGTAATTTGTTTTCTTAACCACAATCAATGTACAGTGGAGCAACAGTCAGAAGAAAACAACCAAAGAATCTGCTACTGACCACTATAACTAAGCTGTCTGAATACTCGGATACTTTGCTCCTGTTGTTCTGTCTACCAGTGACCATCTCTAGCAGCAACACTCCAAAACTATATACGTCTGCCTTTTCTGTTAACTGACCGTGAGCTAAGTACTCAGGAGCCATATACCCCCTGCAAGACCAAGAGTAAATGGTTATCTCAGATATAATATGTTTCAGTTTCCTGCAATAGCACCTGACACTTAGCCTCGTACTATTATTTGTTCAAACTATGCAATGATTTATGCAAAGATACTTACAAAGTTCCTGCAATGGCTGTACTTATGTGGCTCTTGTCCTCTTGAAAGGTCCTGGCCAAACCAAAATCTGCAATTTTAGCACGAAACTTTGCATCCAACAGGATGTTGCTGGCTTTTATATCTCTGTGAATTATCTTTGTTTTAGAGTTCTCATGCAGATAAACTAATCCTTCAGCTGTTCCGACGATAATTTCAAATCTCTTTTCCCAGTTCAATTCTTTGCCCTTGTTTTTATCTGACATATGTAAATTGACAAATATTAAAGCTAGTTCAAGTTATGATAAATTTATAATCACTTTGTGATCAAAATGAGGTGAACAAGTGAAAAGAGTAGTCAAGCCTACTGCACGAGTACAGTAATTACCAAAAATGAAGCGATCAAGACTTTTATTGGGCAGGAATTCATAAACAAGCAGACTTTCAGGTCCTGAACAACTGCATCCTAACAGTCTGACCAGATTCTTGTGTTCCACACTACTAATTATGTTGACTTCGTTGTAGAAATCTGCTGCTCTATGTCTGTTGTTGAAATATAACCTCTTGATAGCAATCTCTCTTCCATCAGCTAGAACTCCCTGCAATAGCAAATTGTAAGAGTGCTTTGATTTGTACAATGATGGAGATATTTGTCTTTAGAGAAGAGACGTACTTTATAAACTGTACCAAATCCTCCTTGCCCTAACTTGTTATTTTCATGAAAAGATCCAGTAGCCTTGTCCAATGTAGAGTACTTGAAGTTCAAGCTTTTGTTCTGAAGTGATTTTGCTAGCTTTTCTGCATCATTTGAACCTGGAAATGATAATAAACTATTTTAGGTTTCTCATTCTCTAGCTAATAAATATAGTTATCAAATAAGACAATTACCTCTTCGTTTTTTCTGAATGTATCTTCGTTTCCATATATAAACTCCAATAGTCACTCCAACCACTGAAACAATCACCAAACTAACAACTGCAACCACTATTACTACCACATTACCTGCACAAGGTCATCAAAATGAACTATATTCAAGATTCACCATTGCTCTCTAAAATTTTTTCATCCTTCATCCTAGCACAGATAGATGGTCAATTATGAATTGTGAAGAAAACTACAATTTATTTACCTCTTGAACTCCCAGTTTCCTGCTCCTTGTTAAGAAAATCTGTGTCTGAGTACCTCATGAAGCAGCCGGTGTTGAGCGCTCGCCCTTCTGACCAGGGCAAGCATCCCAATAAGGAATCAAAAGCATTCTCAAGACATGCTTTGCAAGACCTTTTGTCCAAAGTCCTCCAACAATCAGCCAGAACATAAACAGATTGGTTAGTTGCTCCTGCCACAGCAACATTCCCTCTAGCATATCCTTTGTTGTTGGCTGCATCTTGAACTGCTTTTGAAACTGCTTGCTTTGCTGCTGCTTGAAAACTTGAATTCTTCCTGGTCATGTTCCCACACACAGCTTTGTCTCCTGGTCCTGTATACTCATTAAAGAAACTATAATTCTCAGCCCTCATGAAGCAACCATCAAGGAAAATGCGACCAGAATTATAAGGGAAGCACTGGGGAAGAACCGTGCGTGCCTCAGCATAGCACAATACACAGTCAAGCAATGAAAGATCTCCATAACACTGTGCCAGGCCATAGTTAGTATCAGGTCCTGTCCCTACAACTGCAGTGCCAAAGCCAGTTTTGCGCATCTCATCACTGATCTTCTCCATAGTTGCCACAAAATTTGGAACAAAGATAGTAGTATTGTGCTCTGGTTCACGGCCACATGTTACTAGGACTGTCTTGGCCCTTGGTTCTGCTATAACAGTCTTTGAAAGCAGTAGTAACTTTATGAGAAGGGAAAGGTTGCATAAAAAGATGAGAGAGACTACTCTCTTCATCTTTAGGACGATCCAATCAAAATAAATTTCTCTGGTGGGCTATTCACTAGAAACTGTGGAAAAAAAAAGGGAGGGTTTAGAATATTTGTGTGGCTATGTCTGATAAAGAAAGTCATGCCATGTTCTAATTCTACGATTTCAGTTAGTGAATCAGAAACAAGCAAGAGTTTATCTAATAGGTGCCACTTCTTGTTATACTTAAGTTGAAATGGTCACAACGTGTTTCAACAACTATATCACAAATTCAATGTCCAATGATGTGAAGTTGAATTCCAAAACTTATCTGTTCCTGAAAAAAAAGGCAAGTTGAAGACCAAGAGGGGCTTTGGAAGAAAAACATTCGCAAAGTAAAGTAACCTCTAAGGTGTGAACAGAAGAGGGCAGAATCTCAAGCCGGTACTGCCCTTTTTTGTGCCATACTCGAAGTCTCAATGAATGAAAGAAAGTACTGCTGCTTTGGCAATCATTATTAGAAAGGTAGATTTTGGTTCTTTTTTCTTGTTTATTACACAGATGTAAAAAAAACTACAGTTCAAAACTTGCTCACACTTACATGACGTATGAATGATGATGATGAATATTGAGTATCGGACAAACTGTTTGAAAAATGAGGTGCAGAATAGAAGGCACTCGACCCAAGACCCCACTTTGGATTAACAATAATAATTTATTAACAATCGTTTTTTAATATCTTAAATGTAAAAAAAATTATTATTTTAAAAATAATAACTAAATTAAAGTTGTATGATGAAATAATAGATCATTTTTCCTATACACTTTCCATTCAAACAGATTAATACTAAAGAAAAATAAGAGTGGGTATTGGAATGAAAACCTTTCCCCCACAACAAAACCTACCCCATTTATTATCAACCGAGAACGGACCCCACACGTGCCAACCACCACTCATGTCATCCCACACGAACCAAACCAGTGATCAACGAAACAGTCTGAAGAAAACCAAGAAAAAAAAGAAGAGTGAACCAAAAATAACTCTTGTTGTGGATGTCGCTTAGTTTGTTTTACAATACCTGAAAGCAAGTGTCGTTACACATAACATTAGGAAAGGTGGGGAGAGAATTTTAGAGGATATTGTAACTCACCTATGATTTGGTCTGCATAGAAGAAGAAGAAGAAGCAGCACTGGAAAATGGGAAGTGAATTGAAGTTGTTGGTGCGAGAGAATTGGAAGATTTAAGGGGAAGGCAAGTCAATGACGGTTCAGACAAAAACTGAGTAATGCAAGTTTGATAATTTGAAGTGTTTTGGTATGCAGAGAGAGAAAATTGGATCGGTTGAAAAACGTAGCATGACAGCGATACTGAGTAGTGTATGCAAGAAAAAGAGCGTCATGTAATGTAGCTGCGACGTAACATCTACCTTTGAATCGTTCTACATTTCTGAGGTCGTCGGTGAATTTACCATCCTGCCCTGCATTTTTAATGTTTCAGTTGCCTGCATTTGTAGTTTGTAGAATAATTAAAGCTAAAATATTTTTTTTTTCTCTTTAACTCATTTTTTATGCTTAATTTATTAGTTTCTTGACTTAAAAAAAACATTATTCTAACTTTTTAAAACTATTTGCGTGTTACCTGTATAAAGACATCATGTGAGCTGCCTTTATACAGCAAGAGAACATTCATACTAACTAGATTTAAAGGAATGGTTAATGTAGCTTCAAAAGAGATAGCTTCTTTCTTGGGAGGAAAGATAATATACTCTATGTTTTGCATATTAGTATTAATAAATGAGAAATTATTCTCTAACCTATTTTAAAAGTCTTCTTATTAGACTTCCCATTGAAACTAAATCATTAATGATGAATAGATTATCTTTCAAAGAATTTTAGAAAATATTTCTAAATCTGAAAATAAAGAAAATAGTAAAAGGATATTTGCTGGTAAAGTTATTATTTTAGAAGGTAATTTTAGAAATATTTGTAAAAGAAGGATGTAGATATGGTTTGGTAAAGTTAATAATAAATTATTCTAATCTATGACAAAATTGTAAAGTTTTAAAACTTTCACATATAATCAAAATCAAAGTGTCACATATATAAAAAAATTTGTTGACTGGATTCTAAAAATTTGAGATGAAAAAATATATTTAAATAAAATAGTGAGGGTATTATTCATATACCACAAGATCTTTTAGTCAAAAATACTGAATTATTTTTTATGGTTATTGATTCGATATGTGTATCCTAAAATTTTGTTAAATATAATGTCTTTGACATTTGTTTTATGATGGGACAATCTTTGTCCCATAGTTGAAGCTTCAGATGAATTTTAATAGATGTTAAAAAAGAAAAACATGTATGAGCTCTGATATACCTTACCAATGAAGACCAGAAAATTCAAGGTGGATGGTTATTTAAGGATACAAAATCATTAAATTAAGTTGAAAGTGTGTCTACCAATTATACTTGTTGATAAAACAAATGGTCTTTGTAATGAAACAAAGTTGCAAGTTAATTATCTAGTCAAGAGTGTTATTTAATGAACAACTATCACAGGAAAAAATTACTCAAAAGATATTTATCCAAATAATAAATTTGATGCATTCTGATTAAAGATTGTCTTTCAAATTTTAAAGAAGACAACTTCTAATATCTTTATGTTTTGTAATGATAATAAATAAGAGTCAAGATTAATTCCTCTCAAAAGTTAGATTTTATCTTTTAGCTTCTAGTTTTCACATATGATAAATTAATTGTAACAAACATAACTAAAATATATCTTGTGTAAAGAAATATTTCAAAATCTTTAACATAAAAAAAACATATAAGGTATAACTATTATTCTAATTGTAGTATATTTTTCTTTTGTTATATATTTATTTCTCCAAACTAACTTTCTCAATACTTATTAAAATATATGCAGGTTGATGAATTTTAGAAAGGAATACATGTTAAAGTTTCTAAACCGTGAGGTTCAAGAGAGAAATTTGGCTAGCTTAGTAATCAACATTAATATTTTTTTTACCTTAATTTCATTTTCAAAGATATAAATAGCGATCACTTCAAATGCTTGATATAGTATGTTAAATACAAGTTTTTCTTTCCAATATCTGATGGTGAAACCTTAACAGCTTTGGATTTAGATAATGTTTTTTTTAAAGAGATAAATGCTCTTCCAAATTAATAATTATCAAAATAATATTATACTTGAGACTCAATGTTATAAAAATTGAATTTTATTCCTATTTACGTTACATATAATAGGTGGCTGACTATACAGTGAACATTCAATTTGCAAATGTAATAATTGGAGTAACAACATAGATTCATATTCATATTTATTATATATTTATTATTATTTTTAATTTTAATTATTTTATTGTCAGTAAATCAATTTGATATAATGATATATTGAAATTTTAAAACGAATCTCCTGTCTTGCAAGGTGAAGTACTAGTCGTTGTAATTTTTTAGGTCGTCAATATACTGTGAACTTACCATCCTGCCCTTTCAGTTGCCCTGTATTTGTAGTTTGTAGAATAATTAAAGCTAAAATCTATTTTTTTTTCTCTTTAACTCATTTTTTATGTTTATTTAGTTTCTTAATTTAAAAAACACCATTCTAAGTTTTCTTAAACTATTTATTTAGTTTAAAAACAAATGTTGATGTAACACAAATGTCGTTTCAAATCCTATGTGTCCTATGTGATATTACATGAAACAATGTCATTTGTACCAAATCTTGAGAAAAAAAAAATATAGAAAAGCATCATAAATTATTATAGTAGACTCGGAAAAAGAGCGTATCGTGAGAAGTGGTATGAATTATAACTTAATTAAAAAAAAAAAACGAAACTTATCGTGTACGGTTTTGAGATTAATAGTGAGGAGGAAGAAACTTCCCTTCCTTGACGGTTCCATGCTTTTGCACCCAGACGCACTCAAATTATGGGTCATTAAAAGGACAAATGAAGTCAACTATAGATCTAATTTCTTCAATTTAGGGATAGAAGCAATGGGAAGGAAGACATCTTCTAAAGTTACTCCAACCCCAATGTTCAAATTCCAATGGTTCTTTGGATTTTGATAGAAAGAAGAAAATATTGAAAATAAGAAATAGCATACATCGATACATGCATTTTTTGTTAGCTTTGTCATGAAAATAACTAAACTAAATATTTTAAAGCTTTAAAAGATCAAACTGATCAAACATGAGCTAACACCTCCAGGGAAGCAATAGGAGGGAAAAAAACAAAATCCTCAATGTAAACCCCCGAAACCCTACTAAAGCAATCAACAACCTGCATAACTTCCAGTAGACAATATTTCAAGATTCAAGCAAAAAGTGAATGTTGATGTGTAATATGGTTTGAGAAAAGAAAATGAAAAGTAATATATGGTTTGGTTTAACATAAGGATAATAGACTTGAGTAAAAAGTTTATTGATTTGATAAGATGTTTTTGAGTAATTTCAAAATTTCCTTTAAGTGTGGTTTTTAAAATATAAATAATTTTTTTTGTTAAAAAATGAGTTGAGAAAATAAAAATGAGTTATATCTTAAAATATTATTTGTTATAATAATAATTATAAAGAAATTAAAAAATATACATAAATTAATGTTTTACCAAACAATCTTATAAATTCATTGTTTTCTTTTCATCTCATACTCTATTTTTTTTTTCTTTTCAAACTTTCCTTATAAATTTTCAGAAATCACCTAAATCAAATAAACACCATTCAAAATGATCTCAAATCAATTCCCTCGAATCCTCCACAAAATAATGTCCACCAAACAAAATACAAACAATACTATATTAAATAAATAAGCTCATTGCTGATAAAAAAATAAATAATAAACAAACTAGGGCACCCAAAAATGAAAAGCTTCATACCTCACGTTGAACTACCATGTAGAAATCTCTTGAAAGAAGTCAACTTCACCCCTAAACTGCAATGACTCAAAACACCACTACACGTAGCATAACCATGTAGTATTATTTATTTTTAAATATTAACTATTGACAAAATTAATAAATACTTTGTATTATTAATAGATAGTAAAAAAATTACTAATGCTGCACCTTCATTTTTCTCTCTCTACTTTTTCATAACCATACCACTGAAAACTAATAAACTTCTTAATAAAAATAAAAAAAAGCATACACAGCCATGATTTTTTCATATACTTTATTCTTTATTGTGGGATTAATTCATTATTTTTTTAGAAAAAAATTAAAATATAATTGCAAAAAATAATTTTGAAGTAAAGACAATAACTTTAAAAGCAAAACACATTACACAACAATAAGATAAAAAGAGTTAATTATCATTACATTACAAATAAAAAACACGAATAATAAAGTTATTTAATGACATATTTTTTTCAAACAATTAATATGTTTCTTCAGATGTGTTGTGGATGAAGATGTTGAATTTTTCATACAAGAAAAAAGCTATTTAGTAACTAATATTTAGTTATTAAATGAAATGGTTGCTAATTGTGACAAGAATAGTCACCAAATTAAATTTTGGTTGCTAAATAATTATAAAATAGAAATAATGATTGAATTTAGTGACTAAATAAGTCAAATAATTGGTTTCTAATATTAGCTACTAAGGTTTTAGTGACCTATCTAACTTAATTAGATATCAACTTATAATCTAATGATATAGGTCACTAAAACCTAGCTATCTAATGTTAGATACTAATTATTTGATTTAATTGGTCACTAAATTCAACCATTACTTCTATCTTGTAGTTATTTAGCAATCAAAATCTAATTTGATGACTATTTTGGTCACAATTAGTAACAATTTTATTTGATAGCTAAAAATTGATCTCTAAATAACCTTTTTCTTATAGTGTTTGAACGGTAGTTTATCATAACGGAGTGTTTTTTTTAACATAATAAAAAGTGAAAATATGTAAACTCCATTTACCTTTTCTTTAAGTTCTATAGGATCTCATTCTTTGTCAAAGTTGGATATTCTAGATAGAATATAAATAAAAATGGTAAAATAATATTATATTAGATATGTTTTGGAAATAAATTAATGACTTTGGTAAAAGAATATTATCTTTCAACAAAGTTAATTTGGTCAACTTTGGATTTAGCATAACGTTGATCACTTGACTCATGTCTAACCTAAAAAAAGTGATTAAGCATACTGTCACAGTAGTTGAAGTAAAAACGAGTTGAAGTGTTCACATGTATTTATCTTTGCTTCTTTAATAGCTATGATTGAGATGGGACAATAATGATAATTATCAATCAAATAAACTATTATTTTTTTACACAATTGTCAGACAAAACACATTAATATGAAATCTTCGTAGTTAGCAGTTAAGTGTACAATTATTATATACTTCTTATATGTTATTTTCACAAACAAACATTTTACCCTTCTTTATTGATGTAGTGGTAAGTGAAATTTGACCTTGTGGTGATTATCTTCATAATTCTTTATAATTTGAGTTTTGCTTTGTATTTCATTTTTTATTTTCTTAAATTAAGTTTATTATCATATTCTTTGCATGGCAATAGGTTTACTTGAAAGTTAATTTAATACATATTGATGAATGTAAAACATAATTACTTGTCATATTTCAATTTCCATAAAAACAGACACGAAATCAGATGAAAAAAAATCCAATATATTTATGAAAACAGTATAGAAATTTATTTGATGTATATTTACGAATGTAAACACAAAAACTAATAATAGTTATATGCATGCGGAGTCCAACGAACTTTTTAACTTTCTAACTAACGTGAAATTCTCCTATCAACAATATAAAATAAGTTTAAATTAATTATTTTTTTATTCACGTTGATTTGAATTTATTCATTTTAAAATAATTAAATTCAATTCAATTTAACTTGAGCGTACTTATAGTTATATTTAAATAATTGCATTTAAAATTAGAGAAAACTATAATTTGAAGAAAAACAATAAAATGCGAAATTTTACAGATTTTAAAAGTTTTCAACACCACCTAAGATGAAGTTCATTTCCTTGTTAATTGAACCAAGTCTTATTATATTGATTAACATCAGGTATGTTCAAAAGTCACCGAATACAGCAAGGAAATGTTTTTCTTTTGTTTAGTCAAAGTATTTATTAAAGATTAATTTCTTCTAAACATATGGAGAGGATAAAGCTGAATCCTATTAACACGTTTGAGATGTATAACTATTTATTAATCATGTTGAACTTTGTTAATAACTTATGGGTTTAGTGTATGTTAATTGGTGGGGTAGGGTTTAATTAACCCTGGAAGTGGAAAAACTAAAACTTCTTTCAATATTTAAATGTCTTCATTATTAGATAGTTGGTTTGGAACAAAAAGCAATATAT
>Ga0209489_106121_pt1 | contig 19753 bp, 17 predicted proteins | sample SiratrowhiteBW_FD_187527 | JGI IMG/M metagenome (GOLD analysis project Ga0209489, IMG submission 187527) | Root nodule microbial communities of legume samples collected from California, USA - Siratro white BW (SPAdes) (version 2) | ecosystem: Host-associated > Plants > Roots > Nodule | place...
AACAGAGATATTTATATATATATATATATATATATATATATATATATATATATATTCATGCTCCTTTGTCTCTTCTCCATATATCTTAACATGGTATCTAGAGCCTAAACTAGATTCATGCCTTCCTAGTGGATCCCCTATTCATTGGTGTAAATTTTATTTTCGGAAATCATGTTTCATTCCGATTTTCAGCCTCTTTTGTCATTGCTTCCGCTGAGGCCGCTATCATCATTATGCCCAGCCACACCTCCATTTAGATTGCCTCGTCATTTTCAAACAAAAGACCGTAGCAAACTCAGACATTTCTTAGGGATTGAGGTAGCACAATCCAACAATAGAATTATCATTTCTCAAAGGAAATATGCATTGGATATTTTAGACGAAATTGGACTAGTGAATTCCAAGCCCATTGACTCACCCATGGATCCCAATTCCAAATTTCTATCTAGTCAGGGAGAGCCACTGCCTGAACCTGAGAAATACAAAAGACTAGTTGGAAAATTTAGTTATCTCATTGTTACACATTCTGAAATTTCCTTTGCAGTCAATGTGGTAAGCCAGTTTCTAAATTCTCCATGTACAGGACGTTGGAATGCAATTAAAAAGTTCCCTTGGAAAAGGTTTGTTATATGGTCACAATAATCACACTCGTGTTGTGGGTTATTTAGATGTAGATTAGATTGGATCTCCTTCAAACAGGAGATTCACCTCTGGATATTGTGTCTTTATTGGGGACTATTTGATCTCCTAGAAAAGCAAGAAGTAGGCTTGTAGTAGTAAGATCTAGTGTAGAAGCAAAATATAAAGCTATGACCTCTGACCTCATTTGGCTCAAACTGTTGCTTAAAGAATTAAGATTTGGGGAGTTCACATAAATGACTCTTCTCTATGATAACCAAGTTGCCCTTCATATTTTTTCAAATCCCATATTTCACGATAGGACTAAACGTAGAGATAGATTGTCAGTTTTTCCAGAAATTTGTTAACTCTAATGATTAGTTGGTAGATATCTTTACTAAATCATTGCAGGGTCCTAAAATTGATTATATTTGTAATAGGTTTGATTCATATGATTTATATGTACCAGCTTGAGGGTGAGTGTTAAATGTAACTAATATATGGGCCTTGGGCCATCTATTTGTATCTTCTTTGTATTTGAGACACATATATATATATACATGCTCCTAAGTAGGAATAAACACACAAAGAGATATTATTTTTGTGTCTTCACCATATATCTCAACAAATTGATATTTTGACTTGTATATTAAGCTTGTGAGTTTTAGTACTACGATCTAATGAACCATTTTTCTGATGATAGATATGGCAGAGAGGATACGCATTATCTGCTCTATATATATGATTTAATGAGGATCAAATTGTTTACATTGTCTAAGGAGTCTGAAGGTTGTGATAATCCTCTACTGGAGGTAAGTTGATGCCTACCAACTAATTGAGCATGTAATCTATCAATTAGTTTATTTGATTATTAGATGCTCTTTGTTCCCTTGGTCTATTTGGTCCAGAATATTTTAACTTTTAAGCTTACTTAAACTAAACTAGCCAATATTTCAATCATATATAGTTGAAAATCAAGCACTAAAGGGGAATTATCCAAACTAAACTGGTCAATATTTCAATCATAGATAGTTGGAATGGGAGCATTAAAGGGGAATAGTCTGAATATTATTGCTTGGTTATTAGGAATACAATCATGAATCTACTTATATTGTTTGCTGATACTCAAGAATAAAAGGAAATAGGGAAATAAATCTCTGAATAGTTAAAGACAATCAATCTCTGTCCTAAATTGGTGCTAATTATTAAAAAAATATCTTGTAAATTAATTACATATTTACAAGACTCTTGCTCAAGTTGGTGAATGAATGTTTGTCATTCCCACCTTGCTAATTATTCAGTGAATAGACCTTAGTTAACATGATTGCTAGCTAATATCTAGTGGGAACATATACACTTGTTATCAACTAGTATTGTTGAAAAATAACCATGGAGGTGCCATGGCGGGTTTTGGTGACCAATTTTTTGTTGGCCATTGGGTGTCGCAAAGTGGTGGTTTAGAGCGGCACTGGCAGATATCGTAATCCCCCATGCACACAGTGGAAAGAAGAGGAAGCCTCAGTTAGTGAGACCCAACCTGACTTGAGCCATGTAAACCCTAGTTTTCTTCTCTAATGCTTTCCATTATGAGTTGACAAAATTGTAGTAGATAGTGTCAATTTTAAAACATTTGTCTAGCTTAGAAATTGAGTCATGTTAGTTAGGAAAACATATTCAGTAGTCTTTTCCTGATAGCCATAATAAATGAATGTCATCTTTATTTTTAGTTCACTCAATTATTTGGTGTCCCTTCCATACTACTACTCTGTCTGGTTTTAAATATTTTGTTACCTTTATTGATAACTATTTTGGGTATACTTGGATTTGGTTAATGAAGAATAGATCAGAAAAGCGTTTTCTATAATTGACACTTTTTCTGTGAAATCAAATCATAATTTGGTAAATTCATTCATGCTTTACGTGGTGACAATGCTTATGAATATTTTTCTCATCAATTCCCATAGTTCATGGCATCCATGACTATTCTTCATCAAACTTAGTGTCCTCATACTCAACAAATGGAGTAGCCAAACACAAAAGGAAACATCTTATTGAAACTACTGAGAAGTTTTTTCTTTCACAATAATCTTCCTCACCATTTTTGGTGGAATGGTATCCTAACATGTTATCTCATTAATTGGATGCCATCTATATCTTAATGATTACGTGCTCCTCTTTGTCTTTTTCTCACTCCTCTCTATACAGTCTTCATCTAATTTCCTTCGCCAATTTTGACAACTTGTGCCATGTTCTTGTATGACAAAGGAATTAGCATCAAAGGTTACAGAACTATTTAAAGAGCGAGTTAATCGGTTTAGAGAGACTAAATTGTAAGGACAATGTGGAATGTACAAGACAAAATTAAGATTTAAAGGAGATTGCGGAACTTGACCAATTACTTGAGGTGCATCATTGGATCCATTGGCTACCATAACAGGTGGGGAATATTTGGAAAATAGATAAATGAGAATGAAGAGTTATTACCAAGAAATACTTTAGTCAAGTATCTATGGATCTTGACCTTCCACAGATTGAGATATACAAGTTGTTGAAACAATTAGTTTCGAAGAAGATTTAACTTGATGGTTGAATTTTTCAAATTTAAGTCTCAAATACTCTTGATATCCCTCATCAAAAAACCTGGATACCCCTTGTCGGGAAAACCATGCAAGGAGTAGCAACTCTTTCGAGTATGACCCATTCTTTTTGCAGTATGCTCATTGAGGACGTCCATTTCAGCCACCACATTCTCCTTGGCTGCTACAACCTCCTCTTCCTCGTGGTGCTACCATTACTGATGTTTCAATAACTTCTACTGAATTTTCATTTCTTAACTAAGTAGACACCAGAAGAAATCTAGTGACTAAGTATCGACTGAAAGAATATGATCACCAGTTTAAATTTGGTCACATACATAATCAAAATCTGAGTGTAAACTTATCAGAATTAAGACCTTGTATAACTTATCAAACTTTTGTTGGTATCCACCAATGAATCTGTTTAATTCTTTTGTTGCAGCTTGAGCCTTTGTTATATGTGAGAAATGCCTTTGTCATTAGCAAAAGTAGCTTGTGCCTTTTTTTCAAGAAGAAGAGCACGAGTTAAAGGATTGAGTACTTGTATGACATCCTATTCAATTGACTGCCATAAAACAACAATTGGATGTCTAGTTTCTGCTGCTGAGGTTTATCTTCATTTGGAACGTCACTGATTTACTTTTCCAAATGATCATAGTATCCTTAACCAAAACCCCACGGATGTGAACCAAGATAAGTAGTGCTCCCAATTTTCCATGGTAATAGTAGGATTAGCAGAAAAAGGAGCAAAAATAGAAGACATTCCGAAGAGGAAGAGCCACAAATAGATTTGAGGAGAGAGGGAAAAAACCCTAAGCCGTGAGGAGAGATCCTTGACCGACTATCTCTAAGTGTGTTTAACTAGGAGGAAAAGGACAGAAACGTGCCAAACAGATATTGATGAGACTGTGGTCTGGTGTGATTTCGACACTGGTAAGGCGGCACTCGGGACACAGGCATGGTTTGGGATTGACGGAGATTGGTGTGTGTCACTGTGTCTTGAAGTGTTTGGTTGCACGACCATTAGGATTGGGTCATGCTCTTCAAGTCGCACCTAAACCTGTCTTCCCTGGATGAAATGGCTGCAGCCAGCAGCAGTGAAAAGTGGTGGTTAGGACTCTTGAATTTGGATGTGATAAAAATCAGTGAGATTCGAGCTCAGCTGATGTATATTTTATACATATGGAAGAGTACATTACAAGAAAAAGTTATATCTTATAACACTAAACTCTAACACCAGGTACATACACCCAAAAATGTATGAAAATTGCACAATACAATAACAATAATAATTTTAATAGGAACTTGTTTATTTATTCCCACAAATACAGGACATCAAATCTCCTATTTAATGTATTGATTTTATTTTCTCAAGATAAATAAAAGACGTGCTGTCTCAGAAATACAATTTTAGCTCAATGTTTCTCTCTTTCCTGTAGTTTAACATCTTGATTGAGAAACTACACTATGCATCTTGCTTTTCCATGTGACAAGAGTCTCTCCCGAAAACAGGCAATAACCTGAAGTTGATGATGAGTGCATAGTCAACATCTGTGTAGGCTTTCATGGTCAAACTTCCACCACTTTTGAATAACAGGCCTCTCCATAGTGTGGATTGCGAACATTGGAGAATTTGATCAATAGCTCCCTTTGGTTCATGATGAGTTGGCTTACAGCACTAACAAATGCTAGTTCTGCTTGAGTCTGTGTCAAATATCTCAATTTCCGTACGAATATCTGATTTTGCAATCAATCAGTCCCCTAGTTAGTGCTAATTATAGTAGTATTCTTTCGAAAATTAATCACTTATTAACAATTTAGATCTTTAATCAAAATGCAAAACAACACTACAGAATGGCTGACTTAATGAATCTTCTCTTTCAGTCTTTTAACTAGAATTCCGTTCACTTACAGGTTTACAAGCGCAGTTATGATGTCTGCATGCAGTTATATGAGAAGGACCTGTTGACAGAAAACTCGTACCTTCATTTATATGGGTTTGTTGCTTTTTCTATATTGTCAATCTATCATTACTTTATCATTCTTTTTTAGTAGTAAGTTTTTCAAACTACAATTCTGCCACTTTTGTGTAGAGTGAGTTTTGAAGTACTTGTGTTGCATTTATTACTGTTTTTTCTATAAAGGTTGCGAGGGGCTGGTTTTAACGCTCAGCAGCTTGCCGTTGTTTCGGTAAGTTTCTTTGACTTTGTTAAAAATAAGAATAAATATTCTACAATTATTTTATAGCCATTCTATAGGGATATAGTATTTGATCTAGAGGAAATTGAATATCCTCTCGTTATGTGTAATTAATATAATTAGCCTATATAAATAAACTTCGTGGTGTTATTCAAATACACTGTTTCAGCCCAATATGCCCCCTGTTCTTCTGTCATTACTTAAACTCGGAATGTAAGCAGGTTTTTCTCTTGAATACCATTTTTTCTGTTCATATTGGTAACCTAGAAATGTTCTAAAAATCACAATTTTACTCGGACTCCTACAATTTGGATATTGTTTAAAAACTGCGATAATTGTGGTCATCCCTAGCACTCTATAGTTGTGGCAATTTGTTTTCTATCCATTTCTCTCTCACTGTATCTCTTCAGACTGATCTAACAGATTCTATATATAAATATGAGAACCTAAGAGATTCTTGTTCAAACTCTGTAAAATATATTCTCTTTTTATTTTTCTCAAGTACTTTTTGTAGTGATATGGTTTAAATAGAGCATATAATTCTTGAGCAGTCTTCACCTTGTGAGTTAATTTTGTGAGGGTTAAGTTAGGTCTAAAGTCCAGATTCTAAGACATTGCTGCTTCTGAGTCAAATTTCTGTATGAATCACAACCATTATATTTCATATACACTGTGCATCTCTCACAGGCACTCTGGGAATGGCGTGATGGTCATGCTCGTGCAGACGATGAAGGGCCTGGCTATGTATTGCCAAATAAAATTATTCTTGAAATTGGTAAATGAAAATTATGTAGACTTCTTTATTGTCTTCTGCTTAATAACTAGTACTTTTGCACAGAAAACAACAATTCAGTTTTTGTTTTCCCATTTCAAAGCCAAGCAGATGCCTGTCATTATAAGCAATTTACGGAGAATAGTAGGAAGGTCAAAGCTCCCATATGTTGAGCGCAGCCTTGATGTCATTGTCAACGTTGTCAGACATTCTATGCAAAATTATGTTGCCTTTGAAGAGTCTGCACTACGTTTGAAAGAAGAACATGCAGCAAGTGTAAGTAGCATGTTGATCAGTTGATTTGCATTGTTTTGAATAAACCTGAACGTTCTATTCTTGGTAATTTATCCTTTGCCCTTATTCTTAATTATTGAGTGATCAAGATGAACTGGAATAATGTGACTTGCCACATCAAGCTGTAGGCTACTGGCTGTTATATTACTGTAGCACAAAAATAGTTCCAAGAAGATTGCATACACAAATAGGGTTAATTTTATTGATAATAATTCTGGGCAAAACCAGAATCAGAGGACAATCCCGTAAGTACAGGCCTAAGCCCTAACTGACTTCTCTCAAGCACACTAGCAAATTCATAAACAACCTGCCTCATAACTGCCAGACATACAGATATCAAAAAAATTCCCCCAACTGTCTGAGAAAATAACTGCCTGATAATTCAAAGAGTAACGACACTCTTCTGACATTAAATAATAATTGATTCATGTAGAAATAAATATCTACTGTCACATATGAAAGCATAATTGCCTCGTAATATTGTAGCCGCCTTCTGTAAGTGCTTCAGTTTGTTTAGTTCTAGAATGGATGAAGTTAGTCATTGGTACTTCTGACATAGTTGATTGGATCTGATGTGATATCAATAAAATTATGAACATACTTTCGATTGAGCTTGGTTGGGTTGTACTTGGTGTAGTCGGATTAAGCTCTTTATCTTTTCTCCTCTTGCGTTCAAAATAGTTTATAATAAAAGGAATATTGAGATAGTTTGTCAAAAAAGAAAGTTCAAATTAAGCAAATCCGCTCAGCTATCTGATTTACATCTTTTAGAATATTTTATAATTGTGTGCTCCCTAACCTCTGACAATTACTTCTTCTCCAAGTGTGTATTTGGCTGAGGAAAGAAATAAGATGAAACCAAATATGTAGAGTGAAAATAAACGAGAAATAAAGTGAAAAGTAAAATTGTTTAGTTAAAGAGAACTAGAGAAGAGACGAGGAGAAAAATACAGGGATGACTCGAAATAGATGGGAAATAGATGAGAAGTAAAGTGAAAATTGAGATGACTAGAAATAGACGAGAAGTAGTATTACGGGTCCCTCACTATTTTTAAATTATTTCTCTCCTTTCTCTTCTCTACCGATATTAATTATTTCTTTATCCATCTTCGCCCATCCTCTCAACCTGTGAGCCACCTAACTGTTTAGTGCCCAACCAGCTTCCAAAGTAGATATTTTATGACCTTTTTATTTGGGTTTAATTACTTTTTTTTTATATGTTGATAAATTGTATATGATCATGGTACAGTTGGCAAATGTTGTACCCGTTAAGGATGGAACTGAAGTACCTCAGATGCTAAACTTGAAAGTTGGATGTGCAGCAACAGGAAGCATTGGAGTTGAAAATGACACCTGTATTGATATCACAGAGAATTGTTTGTTTTCTTCTCACCTTGAGGAGGAATGTTTTCAGCATCAAGATAAAGATGGACAAAGAAAAGTTGTATCGAATTGTCTTACTTCAGATTTCCTAAGTGCCAGTTCCACTGTTCCAGAGAAGACTCAAGATGCTGCAAACGTTATTGCACTCTCTACAGCGAAGGTTGACAGATAAAAAAATCCAACCTCTTTCAATGCTATTCTAACATGGATAAAACAAAACTAAAGGGAAAAACAGCTGTTTCAATGTCTTTCCAATCAATCTAATCCTCGCTAATTGGTTGGTAGGGCAATGGAGAGGTGCTAAAACTGCCTACAGGTGCTGTTAATGCGCCATTGCTGAGCTATTCAATTTCAGAACGGAAGCCCGATCCTAATAAAGAGGTGAGCTTGCATAAATATTTCAAAGGATGTCTATTGCGATCAGGTTCTGTTGCTTTTCCTTTTTGGCTGTCATTTTCAAGTTTAGCATTACTCATGTTTCAGAAACCATGATTATTACTATTACCACCACCAGTACTGTTATTATTATTATTATTATTATTGTTATTATTATTATTATTGTTATAATTATTATTATTATTATTATTATTATTATTATAATATTTTTGAAAAACTTCAAAATAGCAAGCCACGAATTTTTTTTACTGCTAAATAAGCTAATTTAAACGTGTACCGTGTCTTTTGGTGAACCTTAATTCAATTATTTAATGACGCATACATGATTACAGTACCTTATAAATTTATATTTGGACCACTATTTCTCTGCAACTTTTTTCAAGTCTGCTTTCTGGGTTGGTTCTTAGGTCAAGGAGGAGATCGAGCTAGAACAGATTAAACCATCGGTCAATCTTCCATCCCTTTTTGTTTTGGACGACAGTGAGAAATCAAAACTAGTTGTAGAAACTCCAATTGTAGCATCTGAAAAATGGGACCCACGGAAGAAAGCTGTTTCAGGCTCAGTTTCTACGTCCACCCTCGTTGGGATTGTAACGGTAATGTCTGATTCGGACTCGGAGGATATGCTGCAGCTAAATAACTCCGACAACCACCGAGGGGAAAATTCTCTTGTGCACAGGAAAAGACATAAAAGATGAGTCAAGGTCTCAGTCTAAATTGTTATCAAACTTTGTGACATTGTTTTCAGAAACAACTTCTTAACTAGAGCGGAGCTAGAGACAACCGAAGAAGAATCCAGTGGCTTTTTAGCAGCTTTCTTTTGATGTTGAAGTGGCAAGGAGACAAGTTTTCCTTTGGAAAAGGCAAAGAAAATGCATTTTGCCAGAGCCAACGTGATCAAAACTTCCCCTAAAGCGCGGGGAAGAAAGAAGCAGTGATTTTTTTGACAATAATTGCTGCGAGGTAGATGTTGGGTCATTTCAGCTTCTGGGAGGGAAGGGCGGCATTTGGGTGATTAACTGAAATTAGGTTCCATCATTATTTTCTATATCCAGAGAAGAACAGAAGTTGCCATTATCATTGTCTTTGAATAGTAGTCGGGAAAAATTAAAAACGGCTATATTCCGTTAGCCGTTCAAATCTCGATAGATATAAACATTTTCTTGTACAGAAAACCAGTTCCTAAAATACAGACGCTTTTCATGTATTTTGTTTTTAACAAAAAAATGTTTTAAAATTTAAAGTTGCTTTCATAAAAGATAAATTAAAACTATTTTCACAAAATAAATATAATTTAATTTATAAGAATAGTCTGTAAGTTTCTTTTGTACACACTTCAAATTGGATTTAATTTCTACTGTATCATCCCACTAATTAAAATATTATGACAATAATAGGCTGAATTGTATGGCTCCGTAAGTTTTATATAGAGAAAATAAAAAATAGGTCAGTTTTAAGCATTACAGCTGAAAGAATATTATTAAAACAAATTTTATTTTATTTTACAAAGGTCTGATATTTACATGTAATAATTTGCATCAAAAGTTAACATTAATATAAACTAGATAATTATCTGTGCAATGTGCTGTATCCTTAATTTTGTTAATAAAAAGTTCTAAGGTTTAATTATGTTTTCTATAGAATCAGTGTGTTTTGATGTTGGTTCCGTAATTTTTTCACTTTGTTTTTTGTGATTCTAAAATTGAAAATTATTAATATTGAATGTAACTAGCTAATTAATTATATGTTGAACGAAAAATTAAGTAATCATTTTAAATGATACAATATCAACAATTAATATTTAAAAAATCTTTAAGATGTATAAAATATGATATTTATCTATTTTAAATAAATGTTAGAGACAAGTGATTTCGAAGTTTTGAACGATAAATTTTTTTACAGAAATTTAAACCAAAATTTATACATCTCATTTAGACTAAAAACAATAATTTATAATTTTAGAAAAATTAAAAATAAATAAATAAAACTTTACCGGAACCAAAGTTGTCTCCTCCTAAACCTGGAGCGAGGTGCATATAGTAAAATAAATGGTATAAATAGTAATTTTTTATCTAACAAAGGATTATACGTTTTGAGTTCAATGGTGGACACTAGCATTGTCATATAAGTGGGTGAAGGTTTTATGATTTCGAATTACGAACAACCAACCTTTATGTAAGTATAATTAACAAAATAATCATTTGTACTCCAAAATCCACTATCTTCAACAATTAACACCTGAATATTTGACCAAATTAAATTCTCCAAAGACAAATGTCAGTTAAAATATGATTCCAAGGTGTTTGTTGAAATGATAATTGGTTAAAATTTTAGCCTTGAATATGGTTGAAAGCAAAGTTATAAATAAGAAATTGATGAAAAGATAAAGTAACTCATATTTGGGCTAGCTAAGAGCCATAAAAAACCTTAGCAACTAGAACAAACTAGCATTCATTGTGGGGTTAGGTAAAACTTTCCTACCTCCACATCGCAAAATCATATACTAGAAATTTTTTAGAACAACCTTATTCCCAAAAAGAATGAGAAACCAAAGACAACCTATACCCAATGGAAGGAATGGTGATGCGTCGACCCTCTGTCAAATCCTGAAAACAATGAGTGAGCTATAGCGTGACAACGAGGAATTTAGGAAACAGACAGAGGAATTGAGAGTCGAGAGAGAAGAGCCCATGCCGAACATGAACGATTAAGGGAGAAAGTACACAAGGCACGACACCAAATGGAAGAAAATTTAAAAGCTCACAAAGAACTACAGAGAGCGAATGAAGAATTACAACATGCCTTACGAGAGTAAGAACTAGGTGCGGCAGCAAAGATATTGCGAGTACCCAAAGTGTTAGCAGATCCACAGGCTTTCACCAGGTGATCATGGTGGAATAAGTTCCACCTAATTACATGGTGCCAAAAATGGCTCCATATTCGGGAGTGGGTAATCCAAAATCCCATCATAAAGCCTTCAGGGCCCAAATGCTCATCTCGGGAGGACCCAATGTGGTCCGGTGTAAGATGTTCATGGGAACTTTCACTAGGATAGCGCTCTAGTAGAATCCCAAATGCCACTATTGAGTCATTCAATACATTTGCGCAACTATTCCTTCAACAATTTGCTAATTAGGTAAAACCGCCTAAGCTGGTGGATTTATTTGATTTGCGTCAATAGGAAGGTGAGACACTAAGGAACTACCTTATTTATTTCTACGACATCATAACAAAGATTAACCTGCAAAATGAGGAGATATTTGTTGAGGAGTTTGTGAAAGGGTTGCGCACTAATCCTTTCAGTGAATCCCTCCTTCGTGATAAAGTTGAAACTATGGCCAAGGTGCAGAGGAGAACTACCACTCATATTGAAGCAGAAGAGTATTTGATAGGCCACTCAGATATAGGACGAATGAATGGTGTGACTTTCATTAGACTAAAGGGCATGCCATCGACAGTTGTTATACCCTATTAAGACAGTTAGCTAAGATGGCCGAAGAAGGGGAGTTAGATGATTACCTAGAGCTGACCCAGAAAACTTAGAGGGTTTGAAGCGTTCGGCAAAGTTGCACGAAGAATGAACAACATGAGCGGCCGACTCTAGGAGACCTAAACACCATTACTGGAGGATTTGCCAGAGGACGAGCCACTAACTCGGGGAGAAAGAGATATTTCTGATCAATGCTAGCTTTATCAAGAAGACAAACCCCAGAGGTGCCCGACATCACATTCTCAGCAACCAATTTGGCTGATATTGTTCCCCACGAAGATGATCCCATAGTATTGTTTGTTGTATTAATGGGAAGTGCACCGAGTGTTGATCGATCAAGGAAGCTCTTTCAATGTTATGTTCTAGGACACCTTCGTGGGATTACAAATACCGAAGAAGCGGCAACAGAGATTCGATGGAGTCTTGGTGGGGTTCTCTGGTGAGCTTGTGGAAGTTAGGAGCTACGTCGAGTTGAGGACCAAATTTACGGATGGTACTCTTGCGAGCACTATCATAATCAGGTATATGGTGATGAAAGCTCCCTCTTCATATAACCTGCTCCTAGAAACCTCTTTGAATCGGCTGGAGCTATGACATCATCACAACACCTAATGATGAAGTTTCCTAATGAAAAGGTGGTGACTTTGAAAGTGGATTGAAAGCTATCACACAAATGCTATGAAAATAGCCTCCGAAATAGGAGAGGGTTTTACACTCTTCCGATGGCAGGAGAGGCGAATGTCTTAGAAGCAAAGTTCAAGTTGCCCCAAAAAGAGCGAGAATTAAAGTTTGTAGGAAGAGTCAGGGATGTGCAGGTGGCCGAAGGAAATACTTTAAAAGTTGAGACTGAGTTAAAAAAGGAGAAGCATGATAACTTTCTCCTAAGGAAGAATGTGAATGCTTTTGCATGGTTGTCTACTGACATGCTAGGTATTGATCCCGACTTCTTGTGCCATTGCTTGCCTTTGACCCGAAAGTCAAACCTATCAAACAGAGAAGGAGGAAGGCTAACATGGAACTAAGAGGGGCTATAAAGCAGGAGATTGATAAGTTTTTAAAGGTGAATCATACCTGGGAAACGCAGTACCTCGAATGGCTCGCAAATGCAGTTATGGTGAAAAAGTCAAACGATAAATAACGAATTTGTGTGGATTTTACGATCTGAACAACACTTGCCTTACGGATTCTTACCCCCTACCAAATATTGATAGTTTGGTAAATAGTGCATCAGGATGTGAGCTGCTTAACTTCATGGATGCATTCTTAGGATACAATCAAATCTGATCCCATTGATGAGGACAAGACTGCTTTTAGGACTGAGATAGTTAATTATTGTTATAAGGTAATGCCATTCAGATTGAAGAAAGTCGAGAGAACGTATCAATGCCTCATGGACAAGATTTTGGAGCCGCTTGAGGAAAGAACTATACAAGTATATGTAGACGACATGGTAGTAACTTGTAAGGAGTTGGCGAAGCATCACTATGAATTGGAAGAACTCTTCGATATTATCTGTAAGTACCACTTAAAGCTAAACCCTGAGAAGTGTGTTTCCGTGTGAAAGCAAGGAAGTTTCTCGATTTTCGTTTGACTGAGAGAGGTATTGAGGCCAACCCAGATAAATGCACCACCATTATCAATATGAGGAGCCCGACGAATATAAAGAAGGTGCAGTGGTTGACAGGAAGGATGGTTGCTTTATTGTTGTTCCTCTTGAAAAGCAAGGATCGTGGTTTTCCTTACTCCCAATGTCTCAAAAAGAACGAAAGGTTATAGTGGACAAACCAGTGTGAAGAAGTGTTTGTCAAACTGATGGAATACTTGGCGAATCTGCCAGTATTAAGCAAGCCTATACCCCAACTTCCGTTGTGCCTGTACTTCATGGTGAGTGATGGAGAATGCAATAAGCTTCGCCCTAATACAAAAGGTAGATAACATTCAAAGACCAATGTACTTTGTTAGCAAGGTACTACGGGGTCCTGAGTAGAGATACTAGAAGATTGAAAAGTTGGCATTGGCGACAATGATGATGGTCAAACACCTTCGACACTACTTTTAGAGTCATAGCGTGGTCATTAAAACAGATCTTCCAGTAAAGCAGGTGCTGCGGGAGCCCGATATTGAGGGGAAGGATGATGAAGAGGTCAATAGAGTCGTCCGAATTTGATATAACGTATGAGCCGCGCGACCCAATTAAAGCCTAGGTGCTTGTTGATTTTATAATAGGGCTCCCTAACCTGGCAATAGAAGAAAAGGTGACTAAGTCCGCATGGATTCTCTCAATCGGCAGAGCATCCAACATAAAAGGGTAGTGGAGCAGGAGTTGTGTTGGAATGACCATACAGTTTGATGGTTAAACAATCACTTTGATTCTCATTCAGAGCAAGTAATAATCAGGACAAGTATAAAGCGTTAATAACTGGGATGATTTTAGCAAAGGAGATGGGAGTACAAACACTACCGGCCAAAAGTGATTCAAACTAGTTACTGGGCAAGTATCAGGAAGTTACTTTGCAAAAGATCCACAATTGGCAAAGTACCTTCAATATGTTTAGCATCTGGCCAGGCGTTCAAGTTGTTTGAATTAACTCGTGTTCCTAGAGATCTAAATTTCTTGTTAAAACTGGCTAGTTCAACAAAAGGAGGAAGCAAAACAATCATTCAAGAGACTTTGAAGATACCACACGTCGTGACAAGTGTGATAGAGAAAGGAAAAGGAAGAAGTTTTAGCTTTACGAATAACAAGTGGAGACACGTAAATGACACCTTATATGGAGTACCTTAAGGAAGAAGTGTTACCCCAGGATGCGAAAGAGGCCTGATACATCCGTCGATATCTGATGATCAACGGATACCTTTTCTGACACGGGTACGCTCATCCATTGCTCAAGTGTGTGACTTCAGAACAAGTAAATAGGATTATGCCTGAGTTGCATGAAGGTGTTACAAGAAGCCACATGGTGAAAGGCATGTCCCTCAATCAATTACCGAAAGGCATGATGAGTCGGAATGTAGAAAAGGAAAGTCATCTGGAAATACCAAGATTATATCTGTGACAATTCGCTAATTCAAAGGGGAAATGGTAAGGAAACAAATTTGCTTACGTCTATTATATTAGAAGTCATGTGTTTGCATATAAGGCTTTGTTGATAAAATATACATATTGCTTGTATAAATGAGAATTGTGAAGCATAAGTAAATTTTCATAGTTAAAAGACTCTGCTGCCTCTTCGACTTAAGGCTAGTGGCTTGTGTCCCCTCCTAGGCCTGGAGAGGGGTGTGTATAGTAAAATGAAGAGTAAAATAAATGTGGATTGTGCACTTTTTGACTTTATGGTCAACATTAGTGTTGTCATATAAGCGGGTAAGCCTTATGGTTTCGAACTACGAACAATCAACCCCTAAAGTAAGTACAATTAACAAAATAACTATTTATACCCTGAAATTCAATATCCTCAATGACTAACACCTAAATATTTGATCAAGTTACATTTTTCAGAAACAACTAAATAATTTTCAACTTTCAAGAATTAAAACCTTTAGTTGGTTTAGAGGATACAACTATCATAAACATTATCTTTACATCTAAACATAAATTATGAGAGTGTTTATACATTAAGTAACCTAAACTCAAACAAACACATCTTAGCGTATCATATTCATTTTCTATACATTTACAAGTATACCAAATTATGTAAATGAGCAAAGTTTTAAATGCAATCCACTAATTTCACATTTGAAAATAAGAGCAATGACATAAATAAAAATATTAGGATTAAAAATAAATAAATATAAAACGAAAAAGACAAAAAAAACATAATTTAAATTAATAAAGAACCGTGAGAGATAAAGTGCACTAATTTTTCTACCTTAATCTTATAATTTTAATTCACTTTTACTTTTATCCTTTAATTTCGGATTAGTTGCTATTTTAGTTATTAAGATTTTTCTTTATCTTGACTAATACATAGATGTTATTTCTTTTATATAGAACTATCTTATTTTATAAAATTATTATTTTTCTAATCAATTATATTCAAGTATTAAATATTAATTAACATATGAATAGACTAACTAAATATTTAAATATTAATTATTTAATTTATTTCTTAGTTATTTAATTTGATTTTTAAGTTATTATTTATAATACTTAATAAATATGAAATTGATTTTAATAACCTAACAGCTTAATTTTAATAAATTATTATTGTTGTTATTGTTCCATGACGAATTTAACTGGCTGACATATTTTTTTACGTAAAAGTTCCAAATTAGTTAAATAGTATTTTATCTTTATAATTTTTGATAAATTTTAATAATGAAACAAATATATTAAAAAATTGCGTATTCATAACATTTTCAAAGGATAAAAATGGAAGAATAAAAAAGAAAAAAACTAGTCTCTTTCACACAGAAGCTGCAACATAAAAAAGAAACACGGTGTGACGAAACGAACAAAGGGACCCTTTCACTGAGAAACCCACCATGCCGGAAGAAACGACACCCATTGACTACGTCATGGAGGCCGCATCTGGGGCCCACTTCTCCGGCCTCCGACTCGACGGCCTCCTACCTTCGTCCGCCACCGCCTCCGCCACTCCCGATTCAACCCTAGCGTCGGATTCCCTCCCCAATCAGCCTTTCGTTATAGGTTTTTATTCTTCGTTCTCTCCGCACTTTTCCTTCTTTCAATGTTTCAATTCCAAAATTAAATGAACTCGATTAACGTCTGTGTAGGAGTTTCCGGCGGTACTGCCTCCGGCAAAACAACTGTCTGCGACATGATCATTCAGCAGCTTCACGATCATCGCGTCGTCCTCGTCAATCAGGCACACTTTCATTCTCCTTCCATTTTTTTTAATTTAAATTATTAATAATAATTATTTTGTTGATTTTTTGTTTATAACCGTAGAGTAAACAATAGTATCAATTAAAGAACAAATGATCAATTTGTTATATGTAGAAATGATACGTGTAAAATGGGAAACTTCACGTAGCAACAAATTTTAAATGATCTATGTGTACAAATAAAACGAAATAGAGGGACTGTATTTTAGTTTCTGAAACTGTGAGACACTGTCTCCTCCTAATATCCTTGCAATCAGTATTAGTTTCATTTTAGTTTTCAAGATATACAACTTACTTTCGTTATACTTCCTCTGTTTCAAAACGGTGTTGTACAATAGCTATTTCAGCAATTTAGTTTTGTTCCTAAACTATAGTTGTTTTGCAAATCTAAGGTAACTTTTGTTATGTTTTTCCAATTATAGGTCTACTAAAACATTAAATTTTGCAAAATTGTTATATTAAATACGGGGATTTTAGTCTGCAAATGTAATAGGTAACGTTTTCCTATACTAAGCTAAAATAACTATAGTTTTGGAATAGAGTGAGTAGTTCCTAAATTGTCATTATATTTTAGTGGTAAATACTAAATTTTCAATTTCAGGAATTTATTTGACATTTCTTTTTTTAAATTTGAGACCAGTACAGGACTCTTTCCAATTTCGGACACTAAAATAATTTACTTATCTTTGTTTGTGTGTATAGGACTCGTTTTATCGTGGGCTGAGACCTGAAGAGTTGGAACGTGTTCATGAGTATAATTTCGATCACCCTGGTAATTTTCGTTTCCGTTTAAACTCACTGGCTGACTTGAGAGAGTCTAGTTTAGTTCACTCAGTGGGTTCCGTTTCTTTGTAGAGGCTTTTGACACAGAGCAGTTGTTAGAGTGTATGGGGAAACTCATCAGTGGCCAGGGCGTGCATGTTCCCATTTATGACTTCAAGAAACATCAGCGTTCTTCTGATAGTTTTCGCCAGGTTTCAACTAAGAATGATGTCAATTTTGCTTTTGGTTTGCTAGGATTTCTTTTTACTTGATGTGGTGCTATTGGCTTAGGTTAATGCCTCTGATGTGATTATACTGGAGGGGATTCTTGTATTCCATGATCAGCGTGTGCGGGATCTGATGAACATGAAGATCTTTGTAGACACAGGTTTGTATCTTAATCTTTCAACAATGATGTGTCATAAGAAAAGTCTTAAAATGACTGCAATTGTATCTTAATCTTTCAACAGTGATGCAACCTTTGATCTTGTGGAAAATGTGGATAAATTGACTGCAATTGTAGACGTAATGTGGTTGTGGAGAGTCTGAAAACCTTAATTTTAATGTCAAAATTGCAGTTGTAGACTGTTTTTTAAAACCTGGTTGACATTGGAGTTTACAAATTGTTTATGAAACACAATACTGAGCTATAGTTAATAATTCGTTGTGTTGCTTTTCTTTCACAAGAATATGAAAGAAAGAAATTTCTAAAATCCACTAATACGCATAATTGCTGAGACTGTAGACGTGGTCAAGCCATTAGGTTTATTGTTTGATTATTACAGCAAAGCATGGTGTTTTTGTTTTTTATTGGATGGACTATATAGATGGTTTCCTGGACAATATTTAGAATAGAAGAGTAGACTGCGTTGTATTCTTCATATTCCTATGGAAATGTAACTTTCCCTCTCCTCTTCAAAGCAATAGAATTTAAGTAAAAACAAGGTATTACTCTTTGGCACGAACAATACCTCAAAATGGGATGTTACATTCCCAAGTTCCCATTCCCTGTAATAAAATTGTAAAATTTGAAACGGTCAAACTACACACTATTAAATTAGTATTTTATATGGTAACGGAAGCTCCAAGCTGTGTCTAATTTCACCAATGGTTATTAATTTCTTTCAGATGCTGATGTGAGGCTTGCTCGTAGAATTAGACGTGACACAGTGGAGAGGGGCAGGGATATAAACTCTGTTCTTGAACAGGTATGTCCAACAGTTTAATTGGTAAGCATGGCTTTAAAACAGCTATGCTACTAATGACAGCAATTCTCCTATTAATTTTTTATTTTTGAGAAAGTTTCATGTGTGAACCGAGAGAATTTCATAATCCTCATGTTATGCGATCACTAGCATTGCGTATTTATCCGTACCTACTTTTAATTGTTTTGTAGTATGCAAAATTTGTTAAGCCTGCATTTGATGATTTTGTTCTACCATCAAAAAAGTATGCTGATGTGATCATTCCTCGTGGAGGTGATAACCATGTAGCCATTGATTTGATTGTGCAACATATCCGTACAAAGCTTGGTCAACATGATCTATGCAAAATATATCCAAATGTCTATGTTATTCAGTCTACGTTCCAGGTATCTGTAAACATAGCTTGTCATTTTTATTTTTATTTTTCCACTTCTAATGATGTAAAATTTGGGGAATATCCACTGACACATTCATACTTCTCACACAAAAATAGACAAGTTACCTTAATGAACCTTAACAAACCTTTGATGTCATAGTTTTATATTGTTAGTGGAATTGAAAAGGAGAATTATCAAGTTTTACATTTTGTGGATCATAGAAATTACTATTTCAATGTAACCAAAGTACTTTGTTTCATTATGAATGTCCAAGAAAGAACTAAGAATTATTTTGAACAGACAGCTGGGAGAGTATTCTTGCTTTTATTTGAATTGGGCATGCCCAATGACACCATTTGATCCATGGAGCTAGTTGACCTCACCTAGTAGGATAAGACTCTTGTTGCATTCAAATTAAAATTGGGATATATATCAAAGTGGAACAGAAATTGGAAATTGAGAACAATCACATTTCAGGGCTACAACTTGTGATTTTTATACAGTACTAAATGATACAAATACATAGGTTACACTAAAGAGGCTGGAATAACCATGTAGATAGAAAGTAACAGGTTGTTTTGTACTTTGGTAATTATTGCTGCCCTTTCCTTTATCTGTGTTTCGGAAACCAAACCAGTGGGTTCCACGGCCAACCAAAAAGTTAATAAATCACAATTGTAACTTTTTTTTCTTTCAAAAGTAAAAAAAAAAAAAAAAAAAAAAGAAAAAAAAATCTAAAATATTTGTCATTTGCTTTTTTATTCTACACATAAACTTGTTATTATTAATAAATATTGATGTATATTATTGATGTCAATTTAAGTTTGATAACA
>Ga0209489_106125_pt1 | contig 19742 bp, 10 predicted proteins | sample SiratrowhiteBW_FD_187527 | JGI IMG/M metagenome (GOLD analysis project Ga0209489, IMG submission 187527) | Root nodule microbial communities of legume samples collected from California, USA - Siratro white BW (SPAdes) (version 2) | ecosystem: Host-associated > Plants > Roots > Nodule | place...
AATTTAAAAATTCGCGCGCCAAGTATTTATAGACCAACTGTCATAACGGTTTCAGTCGACTGAATCACAGTTTAGTCGACTAGATTTTTCTCAGTTAGTTATAACCGTTATTTAAAAAAAAATCAGTTTTTGCTTTTATCAATTTTTTAAATGTTTTATTTGTTTAGAAAAATTATTAAAGAGCCCTTCTTCGATTGAGATCATAACCCTCACCAATTTGAACTTCAAACTTACTCCCAACACATTTCTAGATCCTAGATTCAATTCTTCAAACTTCAAGAGGTCTTCACCCATCCATCACATGATCTAGAGCATCTTCACTTGGTTGAATTCATCAAATCACTGCATCAGTCCACTGGTGCTAACAGACATTATACTTATTCAAGTTTATGTTGATGATATAATCTTCGGATCCACTAATGAGAATCTTTGTGAGCAATCTGTAGTAGCTATCCAGGGAGAGAGTTTGAAATGTCTATGATAGGAGAGTTAAACTACTTCCTAGGACTGCAGATCAAGCAATTCAAGCATGAGACTTTTCTAAGTCAATCAAAATCCTGTAGGGACTTGCTAAAGAAGTTTGAGATGGAGAACTGCAAGGAGGCTCAACACCAATTGCTACTGGATATTATCTTGATGCAGATGATAAAGGAGTCAATGTAGAACATACCAAATACAGAGGACTAATTGGCTCGCTCCCATATCTAACTGCAAGCATGCCAAATATAATGTTTAGTGTGTGCCTATGTGCTAGATTATGGTATCCAAGTGAGGTATCATTGAGTTTAGTTGGCTATTCTAACTTTAATTTTGGAAGTTGCAAATTAGATAAGAAAAGCACTAGTAGAACTTGTCACTTGCTTAGAGCAAGTCTGATTTCATGTCACAACAAGAAGCAAGCTTGTGTAGCATTGTCAACTGTAGAGGTAGAATATATAGCTGTCGGAAGCTGTTGTGCAGAAAGTCTTTGGCTTAAGAAACAACTAAGTGATTTTGGCTTAAAACTCTCTATAATTCCTTTGTTTTGTGATAATACAAATGCAATCAACCTAACAAAGAATCTTGTTCAGCATTCCATAATCAAACATATTGAAATTCGCCACCATTTTATCAAAGATCATGTTAACAATGGTGACAGTGAAATTCAGTTTGTTGTTTCTGAAAAACAATTAGCTGATTTATTCATTAAGCCATTGGACAAGGAGAGATTTAATGTTCTAAGAACTGAGCTTGGAATAATTCACTTAAGCAGTGTTATATGAGACTGTTTATGCAATTTTGACACAATTTTAGTTTCTACAAAACTAGTTCAATCGATTGAAACAAGGATTCAATTAGTTGATATTTTACTATAGTAAATTATAATTGATTTGCGATTAATTCTAGTGCTTATCTTTTAATTGTGCAAGCTTGGGAATTGCAATGTGAAGTTTGTACAGGCATAGTTTCAGTCAAAGAATGGAGATTGAATGACTTTAGCTATCCCAGGCATGGAGTTGGCCTATGCAAGAGAGAAATTCTAAAAGGTGTCACACATCTTCAATTGATTGAAAGTCAAAGACTTAAAAAGCTGTTGTTAGGAAATCCTAAAGCTAAGTCTTATCATCTTTCAATTAAGTGAATATCTACTGAATCCCAAGTACTCAAAAATAGCTAATTGGTTTGACATTCTATGCACAATCTTTGCTTTATTCTGTACAGCATATCACAACATGAAATTCTACATATAGCATGCATTCTGTTTTACATTTCTGCACTGCATTACTCCATAAAAACAACCCTGCTTGGCCTAGTAATTCTTCTACCTTTAGCTCATTCCTTTCTCCTCAGCCATGTCAATCTCCACTACACCCAAAAAGAGATCTGAGAGTTTTGGAAAAAGAGAGTTTTGGAGGAAGAAAGTAGTTAAACTGGGCACTTGAAGAGGTGGCTCTCGAGTAACCACAAACAGATTGGGATCTACCTTAATGAAGTTAGTCACAAGGTAATAAACAACCCAAAATTTGTGAGGATGGAATGGCTTGAGCAGGAGAATTTGAACAATGTTAAGAGGATGTTGGAGAAATTTCTCAATCTAACAGGGAACTTATACCCTAATTTGGTGAGAGTCTTTTTCACCAATTTGTCCTTTGAAGATGACATTATGTGCTCTCATGTAAAAGGGGTAGATATGGTGATTACCAATGATGTTTGGATTGTTGTTACTTGTTTAAAAAGCACTAGCAGAATAGTGGGAAAAGGTAACACTGCATCTCTAGAGAACTTCAACAAGGTGTAGTTTTTCAGGTCTTTCTTGAGGAACCCCCATGCTGTAATGAGAGGCTACCATGTTGGAGGCCTTTCCATGAATCCTAGGCTTCTTGCTTTTATAGTTATTTGGCAACTCACTCCAAGAGGTTACAATCATGTTTTCTTGACCGAGGAGGACTTGATCTTAATGTATTGTATAATGCATAGATATAAGATCAATTGGATTAATATGATTAATGAGCACATGATGAAGACAGGAAAGTTGGTTGATTATCGTATTCCTTATGTTATTTTGGTGTCCAAGCTTATTGAGCACTTTGAGGTAGACTTGGAAGATGAGTTGGTTGAAGTTGTCAAACCCCACAATGAAATTACTACTGCCACTCTACACAAAATTGGACTGAAGAATATCAATAATGAATACTGGATCTGTAGAGCAGATGAAGATGAAATGGGACAACAATCTAATAAAGGAGAAGGTGTAGGACAACAAGAAGATGAGGCAGGACCAAGTGTGACAGTTGCTGCTACTGGTGGAGGAAGTTTTGATGCAACAGCTATTGGGGGTTTTGCTCTAGTTCCTTATGCACCTTCAGTGGACAGAGGTGAGCCTTTTTTAAGGTTTGAGCAAATGGTCCTTAGTAGGCTCAATACTATTGTTCAAGATCAGAGGAGCCACCATGAATTTTGTACATCCAGGTTCCAGCACCTAGATGGGCAAGTTGAACCTATTCAAGAGCAGTTGGGAGACATGTACTATGGCCAACCAGAATAGAACTTGCTTGCATATTCACATAGTAGGTCATAGGTCTCTTCAAACTTATTTGATGAATCCAATGGGGGAGAAGTAATGTGTGTGTTTGTTTGTTTGCTACTGTTGCTTGTATTTCAGTTTCTAGGTTGCTAGAGTGCTGCTATGTATGTTGTTGTTTCTGTTGTCTATTGTTGCTATGTTTTTCTGGTGGTGTATTTCAGTTCAATTTAATCAAATTTGGACCTTGTTTGATTTGTTTTAGGCTCTAGAATGGTTGGTGTTATCATGCAATGATGTTCTCATGTATTTCTAGTTTCTATATTAATGAAAAATGATATTTTTGTTTGTATTTAACAATGGTCTTTACTTTGAAAGAGTGTCCAAATCTGGGGGAGCATTGGTGTTTACTGGTTTGTGAACTGCAGAAAATCAATCAGCAGATTTTATGGTTCAATCAACTTATTTTTCTAAACCTGCTATAATAACATATTTTCAATAAGTTGTTTTCTGGATTCAAATAGAGTGAAAATCTATTGGTACAGTTTATGCAGGCTTATTTTAATGCAACTCAACACACACTAGATTGCCTTCATCAAATTGGGGGTAATTGTTAGCAACACAACTACTCTGTGATTTGATGAAGTCAACTTGGACCAAGCATGGAGATCATTTGAAGATTGGTTTAGTCCTTAAAGTGTGTGTGTGAGAGTAGGTATGCGATTCAAAATCATGAGCATGCACTTTGATCCACTTGAAAGAGCTTCAAAGATCCATTTAATATAATTTTAATCAAATGGAATTAAGTAAGACTTAATCAGTTTCAAGAACCTCTTTTACTAGGTACTACAATCAATTGTTTTCGAAAATCAATTTGCTAAAAATTCTGTTTTGAGAAAAACCAATCGATTGATTTTTGGATTCAATCGGTTGAATTGCAACCTGCAGTTCTTTTTTATAAAAGTTTTAGTTTTTAAAACTGTAGAGGCTTTTCTTTTTAAAAAATAATAATACAAAACGAATATATAAGGATTTTGAGAGATAGCTCTAAGTGAGAAAAACTGTGATAACTGAAGATAAGTGAGTTCGTCAATTGAAATCAAGTGGTTCTCTTTAAGAAAGATCAAGATTGTAGATATTGAAGCTCTTTATTGGTGAAAAATGTGTTGCTCTGGTTCTGCATCATTAGAGATAAGTTTTTTGCACTGGTTTTTTGTCACTGAAGTGTTATAAAGTGCAGAGTTAATTTCGGTTTTGATATTTGCATGTATTTGTGAGTGGTTTGTCTACAAATTGTATAGGGTTTAAATTTGTAGGTGTGTAGTAGGGTTCTGCACTGGTTTTATTTTCTCTGTAGGGTTCGGAGGTGATATTTTGCAAGGTGCAGAGAGTTTCTTGCAGGGTGCAAGTGTATTTGTGATTGTATTGCTTGAACTTGGTGTTCTTAAGTGAATTTCTTTGCTAGTTGGAAAAGAGACTGGATGTAGGTCTTGAGGAAGAGTGAACTAATATACTTCTTGGTGCTTTGATTCTATGCATTTTTCTCAACTCCGTAAAAAAAATTCAATCAATTGATTTCGGCTTTCAATTAATTATTTTTCTGTGAACTGCATCTTTACCTATTATGTTCTGCAAATTCTATGGTTCTGGAAATTGTGTTTGGCATTTTGTGATTTCTATGTCGTTTCATACTATATTTTCCATAAGCTTTGTGAATTTGATTTGTACCATTTTTCATTTTTGAAAAATCATCTAATTGCTTTCGAGTTTTCATCAATTGTACCTGTTGTTGTTGTAATTCCATGAGGTTCTGCAATTGATTGAGTGTGTTGTTCAATTGATTAAATTCTATCTTTGACTCTATGTGAACTAATTTTGATTGATTGCGTTTGTTGTTTAATTAATTATAGTTTGAAGAGTTGGTTTCTTTTCAATTTTTCGGTCCATTGATTTTTTGTTTTAATTGATTGATTTTTGTTTCAAAGAATCTTAAAATTTCACATTCCCAGTTTTTATTTTTTCACTGGTTTGGAGTGTTTTTTTGTGTTTGTATATTTTACTGTTCAATTGATTGTTTTTCTGATTCTGTGAAATGTTTCTTACCAAAAGATTCAATTAACTGTTTTTGTTTTTTAATTGATTAAATTAGTGTTGTGTTGATCTACGAGTGTATTTTTAATCAATTGTTTTGCACTTCAATTAATTGCTTTTGTGTTGTGCACTCAAAATTCATACAATTGATTGGTTTAATAAAGAATTTTCATTCTTTCCATTATTTCTTTCCATAGTTTGTGAAAATCTTTCAAAGCTCAATTCACCCCCGTCTTGAACACATCCTAAAACCCTTTTCAGTAAGGCTAGGATGGGTCTTAGTAGGGAATCCTATCTTATTTATCAACCTATCACTACAACAATTACAACTGGAACCACTATCCACAACCACAAAAACAAATATGGTAAAAATTTTGCACCTTGTGTGGAAGAGATTCCCTCGTTGTTATTGTTCTAGCTCAAGCGGCTGGCTCGTAAGAAGTTTTCTCACCAATAATAACTCTCCATCATAGGGATTGGTTTCTTCTTCAGATTATAAAACTTTTTCCTCACAAAGTGAAGAAGAGTTATTTAAGCTACTTGTGCTTTCCTCTTTTAAGGGCAGGTTCCATTTGTTAGGACACTTATAAGAGTAGTATCCCTTTTGAAAACACATGTAGCATTGGACATCTCTTGTTTTCCTTTAGAAGAATCTTTATTTTTCTAGAGGTTTTTCTTTTTCTTTTTTTTTTCTAGTGGTCTTTTTTATTTGAAGGGGTATCCCTCCCTCTTTCTGGGAAGAAGACATGTTGGGATATTCCTTTGTAGAACTTGTCTTCCTCATCAGTTGTTGCTTTACCCTTATCCACATGTGTACTAAGTCATTCATGTCATTATAGGGTAACAACTCTACCCTATCCCAGAATTCGTATCGGAGACCACTTTGAAAGCGAGCAATTGTGATCCTTAACTCCTCTCTTATCCCTGCCTTCATTAACAGTAGCTCTATCTTCTTTTGATACTTCTCAATAGTCGTATCTTTTTGTTGGAGTTGATGGAGTTTGTCCATCAACTCTACACACCCTTCCATAGGGTGGATCTTAATTCATTCCAATATTAATTTTTGTGACATTTGCATAGTTGTTTCATCTTCATCTTCCGCTTTAAACAGTCATCCCTATGATGATGATGCCTAGACCTATGTTGTCTAGGAGGAGGTTGATACAAATCATGGTTATGTTGGCTAATCTCTGAAAACTCTTCATGCGAGGAAAAATCTTCATAACTCACCTCTCTTCTTCTAGACCCCTTACGATGTCTATCTTTTTACTACAAGAAAAATAGTATTTACCTATAACAAAAATTCATATGTAATGGACAAAATTCGTTGGTAATCCAAAATTATCTACGAATTTACCTATAGATATTACATAATTATTATTGTTGAAAATTATATAAGTTGAAGTTTAAGAGTAATGAGAAAAACAGTGGTTTAGTTTGATAACAATTAATTAAAAACCTAGATTTTGGAATAAAACAAATTCAATAGTGATAGAACCAATAGCACATAGAATTGATATAAAAAGAGAAATTTAAGAATCAATTTATTTGAACAATTCAGAAAAAACAGTAGGTTAATTTTAAATTCAATTGATTGTTAATACCAGAAGATTCAATTTACAGTGCAGCAGTAGTTTGCAAATATCACAGAGCACAAAAACAGTAAAGGCACACACAATTTTTATACTAGTTCACTCTTTTTCAAGAGTTACGTCCAATTCCTTTCCAACACTAGCAAAGGTTCTACTAATTACACAAATATTACAATGAAAAACAAGTCCAAGAACCAATCTTGAACCCTACAAGATTGTCCAAGAATCCCGATGCAGAACACTACTGCACAAATAGAGAAAAACTACTACAGTTCCAACTTAGAAACACTATCTAAATGGAATCTCAATGCCAAACACACTTAGAAACTCTATCTAAATGAATTACAATACCACAATGTATGAAAACGAATTACAATCGGAATTTACATCAAATCAGCACCTAAAAACTCTCTCAATACATAAAAAAAAAATTTCCTAGACATGAAGAATGTAGTATAATGCTTCAATCATTCAAATGCATGGAAAATTAGGTCACGATTGAGAATCAACGTTGATCTTTGATGAATCTTGAGAAACCTCTCAATCACTATGAAATCTTGCTCTCTCTCATGCTCTCACAAATGCTTCATTATTATTATTCTTATTTTGACTATTATTGTTATTATTATCAATATTAGTAACTATGATATTTAATAATAATATTATTATTAATACTAATAATACTAATAATAATAATAATAATAATAATAATAATAATCATAATATTAATCATATTATAAATAATATTAATAAATATAATATCAAAAGTAATATTAATAATAATATTAATAACATTAATAATAATAATAATAATAATTATTATTATTATTATTATTATTTATTATTATTATTATCATGATTACTAATTTTAACGATATTGCTAATTTTTATTAATAATAATATTAATAATGTTATTAATAATAATAATGTTAATATAATTAATAATAATAATAATAATATCGTTAATATTGGTAATAATATTAAAAATAATAAGCTAACTTTTAATTTTCGACTAATTATTTCCTTTACGAAAAATAACCGATAACAACTGCAAACAATGTAGTTTTTCAATTACGAGTATTATTTGTGAGTAAAATGTGATGATTTTACCCTTAAGGCAACGTAGCATGTGAGAAAGAGATAGAAAGAAAACCAGACCTATTAGATTAATTAGATTACATTTGGATAGGATCATGCAAATGTCTCTTTCTCAGAATTGGATTTGTAAAGGTTAAAAGTGACAAACCGTCCTTCGGTGCAAAGAATATTCCCATTAATAATTATTAATTTATTATGATTTAATTATGTAATTTTTTAAGCTTGATGCTAACATGTTGATTGTTGAGAGAGTCCTTTAATGATAAATTTAAGTAAATTTAGCAAAAGAAAGCAAAAACTGGGAAAATGAGTAGTGAGTGTGGGGATATATAAGCCATTGTCGATGTCGGTGGTCCTCACTAGATTTTTATCACGTTCTTCCATCTAACAATCGTGTTCCTTCTCTTGCGTATGAAAAGATTGGTGCAAATGGCTTAACTCGTTTACCTACGAGGGTTCCTGTGATCACTTTTTAATTTTATTATTCACAAAAAAATGTACTTTAAAATTAATTATGAGAAAGTGTATGTAGTTGTTATACGAGTGGCAGGGGAATTCTTCACTCAGAACAAAAACAACACATTAATTGGAGTCATTTCAACATCACTCTAAAGCTAAGCTTGTGTACTTGGAAAACGCTAAGACAAATGCTAATTGCCGAATGGGGACAATTATTGCAAAATATTCCAAGACATCAAATCCTCAAATCATATTAGGCCCCCAAGTACATCCCTTTGTTCATCATTACATTGGGAAAATTTAAATGTTTTTTGAGGTATAATCAAGTAAAAATATCTATCATTTTTAAATCAACTGCGAGTGGCTTTCTTAGTATTTGTTAGCCTAAGATAATATATGATTTTTAAAATTATCATTTTTAATGATTCGTTTTCATGCAAATGTTTTACTATTTTTGTTACGTTAGACGTCTAATTTGACTAGAACGTAATGGTTTATTTATAGAAGGAGTTTATTGACTTTACTCCAACTCACATTAGTTCATACGTTACAAAATTAATTAATTCCACTAATTATTGATGCTAATACAAGAAGAGTCTAATCTCAATTGACACGAAAGCTATTCCTAGACCTTTTTAAGCTGTGCCTCTTTTGAAATAGAATTGACAAGTTCTAACAGCGAAACAAGTTAAGATAATGGGAAGAAGAAAAGAAAAAGGTTACAACTGTCCAGGGCAATAATGAAGACTAGATATGAAATTATGGTGACTTGACCATACATAATATTTGATGAAAATTATTGGATTACCTACCTACCGTTGATTTTTCTTTGGAATGAATATGCAGAACAAAAATGGAAAACCATAAAGAAGACAAACGCATGAGTAAAATTTGATGCTTACTCTAATTCGGCAACACAAACTGAAATGTGGTACGAACCTTATCTCCTATGTCACACTGTTAAGGCTTGGCTGCATTATTATCACTCTGAGCCGAACACAAAATGTCTCTGAAAAAAATGCCTGTCTCTTTCTTCTGGGTTGTCTGAATTTCATAATATTTTGTCTGACACACCCTTCAGAAATTGAGTTATATATTCCCCTTTAAAAACAAAAGAACTGTTTTTTTGTTTGTTTGCAAAGAGTATATAGCACAGAGGGAACAACCCTCTGACTGCACTGATTCTCCCTTATCTTCCCCTACTCACTTCACTCCAAAATTTTCTTGGCATCGACCTTTGACCAGTCCTGGGATTTCCCAGTGTTGAATGGCCTGAAAACTGATTGAGTTGGTCTTTTGGTTGGTTCACAGTGGGGGCACTGTGATCATATAATAATAAAAGGGAGAAAGGGGTATAATATGATCATAGAATTAGTGTTATGCGGTGCCACTGCCAGCAAATAGTCACTAGGAATTTCCTCACTAGCACACAAAGTTGTTTTGTTTGCTTTTGGTATTGCTGAAGAAAGCATATGTTTGAATCTTGAACAGAAGCCCCCCTGTTGATTTAATACCCACACATGGTTTTTAGTTCCTTGACTTAGTGACAGAATCTGACACAACCAACTATTTGTTAAAATAGACTCACACAGAAACAGAATTTGGACTCACTACTTCCCATCACTGAGAGGACCTTATCAACATTTTTTCTTTAACACTAGGTTTATGATTTATCTCCCACCCTCTTCCCCTTCCACTAATTTCAAAATTATGGACAAAATTCTCACCAGACTAGTCTTAATCAAATTCCAAACCCTCTTTGCAGAATAGAATAGCCCTGCTCACTCACGCAAACAGGATAACACTTTTCCATTGTTATTTTTTTTTTCTTCAATGTTTAAATAGTGAATTGGCAAGGAGAAAAAGTTGGCATGCTTTTTCCCGAAAACTATAGAAAAAGAAAGGAGTTCAGAAGTGATGGCTTTCTTTCTTGTTTGCCGTTATACGAAATAAACCCCAACACACATAAGAGAACACGCATGATTGCTGGTTGCAATTAAGAAACCAATTTCAACCCAACGTTATGATGATTATATATACATATACAGAGTCTTTTTTTGTGTGTTTGTCTAATACGCTGTCAATTAACGAGGTTTAAATTAACAGTCATGCAATTAGCCAATTCTTGTGAATTATTATGATCATAGGGTCCATGATAAAGTTGAGAAGACAAAAAAGGGAAACTAATATAGTGGATAAATAAAAGACAAGAGAAAGGCATTAGACAACAACAGCTTTCTTTCTTTCATCAAACAGGAATTGCTTTTTACAGTGGCTAGGTTCAGTTCACTATGCAAGTTAAAAACAAGGACTAAAATCAAAGTCTTTTTAAACATAGAATTAACCTAAAAAAGAGTAATTAAAATCCCTCCCTCCCCCTAACATGTCCACAAAAAACAGTTCACGTGAACCGCCATGAAAAGCTACCAACCACATAATAATGTCCACCTTTAGATTCTTCATCAATTCTGATTGATCCACTGCTTGTGGCCGGAAACCCATTTTGGACATTTGGGACTAAAATATTTTTCCACCACCCTTGAGTTCAAGAGCTCCACCACAGGTGCAAACTTCACACACCTTGGAGTCTTGTACTGATTTATTGAAGCCCCTAGGCTTATGGCATAGTCCATGAGCTTGTCAAAAGTCCCCTGTTCCACAATCTTGATCTCGAGGGGCCCAATTGATTTGTCTGAGACACGCCCTTGGCGATACACACTGTTCAGTGATTCCTCTATGGTTAAGCAACAATCCTCAAACACACAGGGTGGAATTGGGGTTGAACCTTTCAGGGCCAGCTCCCAGTACAAGACATAGTGCCCAGGGATTGTTGTGGTGTCTGCATAGCTTGTGTAATCGGACACTGATGCATCAAAGGGCACCAAGTGTGTCACAGCATTCTTCATTGCGTTCTGAAGCTCCACCTCATCGGTCTTGTCTGAGTCTATGCTCAACACCACGTTCTTTCTGCACACAAAGTTGAATTGGGGTGCCTTGTTCTTGAATCCAGCCACCCTCAGCACATCACCAACTCTGTAACGATACAAACCTGTTCACAAAAAAATTGTTAACTGTCAATTACCAAACCCATCTTCCAATTACCAAACACTGTAACAAATAGTCGGAGTTTAGATAAAGTCAAGTTTCTTGGGGTATCAATTGTGATAGCATTAGTTACATTTGTTTAACAATTTTCTTCAATGTTACCATGAATTACAACTGCAATTTAAAACTTAAGATAATGTTAACAAGGGTGATGACTAAAATTTAGAACCTTGATGATAAGAAAAAAAAAATTGAAGAAAACTAGAGGGTGTTTGTTTATTCTTACCAGCATAAGTTGTGACAACGAGTTCATATTCTTGGCCAAGTTTGACATCAACAAGCTCAACCAGTTCCTGTTGTTCTTTCTCATTGAGGGATCTGGGGGTGTGGAGAGTGTCATTCACCCCATTGCTTCGGTTAACAGGCAAGAACTCGAAGTAGCACATGGTGGGAATAAGAGTGTAAGAGACCTCACTGGGTTTGCATAGAGGATTGAGGTTGACACCAAAGTAGCACTCACTGGAGGCATACATGGTGCACACAAGTGGGAGTCCATTGCTATAGTAGTCCAATGTGGGGATGTACTGTGACATTGTCCCGGTGACAATAACATCCACATACTTAGTATTTGGCCACAGCCTAGTGATTATGCCCTGCCATGAGCTCTTGCTACACTCAGTTTGGATAAGATCCGCGAGCTTAGGGTCAGGTTTGAGGATCTTCATGACAGCCTCACGGACGGAGGTGTCAGTGATCTGGGGGTTGATGGTTCCAGTTCTGATGTCGTTGCAAAGGAGGGACCAGTGTTTCTCAAGGAACCTAATGGCCCTTATGAAGCCAGAGGCAAAAACTGCCCCCACACGCAAAACTTCTTTGTTTTGGCAAAGGCCACAAAGGAGTTGGGAGTACATACTTTGGTAGGAGTCAGGGCAGAGGACAGTCTCATTTGGGCTGGTGTAGTTGGTGTAGGGATTATAGGGTCTTTCTTTGAAATAGGAACTTTTGTAGTAGCTAGTCAGAACTGGACGAGCCACAATCCCTCCAGGTGTTTTGGCCTCGGATTTTATGAACATTAGGTACATTCCTTTGCCCTTTTCCAAACCAGGAACAAACAGGCTCATCACTGGCATCAGAAGCCCATACAGTGAACTCCTCCTCCCTAGATCCTCCTCGATTGTTGGCATCAGCTTCCTCTCACCTCCTGATGTCCCAGAACTGCAAAAATCAACACACAATAAGAAAACCAAACAAACAACCCCATGAATATTTTGACATGCCCATGTGCACAAAGAAACAAAAAAAGACATGAAAACAAAACCCATAATAAAAAAATTATCTTTTTTCTTCTCTTGTTTCCACTTGAGTTAAGTTAGAACTAGGCCACCCCATTAGGACAGGTCTTAAGTTCAAACTTCATTATGTTATTTATTATATAAAAGAAAAAGTTAAAACTAAGTGTTGGCAGTGTATATGAAGAGAAAGTTGGAAGTAGGCCAAAAAGAGAAGGAAGTTTGTGTGAGAGAATATAATATATATATATATATATATATATATATATATATATATATATATATATATATATATATATATATACACACATATACATATATATAATATGTGTGTGTGTGTGCAGCATACCTAGTGAGGAATTCTGAGATGGGTTTGGAGCAAAGGATTGGAGAAGTGTCACCATGGGCGATGCGGTTGATGTCAGGTTGGATATCCTCGTAGGTTATGACAGGCAAGAGTTTCTTGAAAGTTTCACGGTCTGTCTGGCCGTGGAGACCGTGTCTCTTGAGGTACTCAACGTTTGCATTGTTGGAGAGGATTTCGGAGAGGACCCTCTTCTGAACTTGGTCGGCGTTGGCGGTGACATCCTCAATGAACTCGAGAATTTTCTTGTTTTGCTCAACAAGGTTGTAGCCTCTTGGTGCCTCAGGCATGGTGATGGTGTGGTGGTGTTAGCAGCTAGCTGGCAACACAAGAACCTTGTTGCGGTGTGAGTGTGCGTTTTGGGAAGGAGAACAACACACAAGAGTTTGGTGTGTGAGAGAGAGAAAGAGAGAGAGAAGAAGACAATGACTCTAATAGTAATAGAAACTCGTTAGGAATAAGCCAGGAGATGGTGTTGGGCGTGAGTTGAAAAGAAGAGAGAAAGTGGTTTATATAGAGGCACATGTCAAGCTGGGTTTGCTAGATGCCAAGGACTAGGGAGTAAATAGATATAAAAATAAAGGGTACAATTGGGAATATGTAGCCGTTTTGTGTCACTTTTTGTTTTTCCTTTTTTCTATATATCTAAACATTTATATCATGCCAAAGCACACTCTACAATATACAACTTCCATGCATTTATGGTCTTGTAATTAATAGAGCATATGGCCACGATGGAAAGGACTAGGTGAAGGACTTTGATTTGGCTTGTTAGGAAAACAATTAATTGGTTTTGGTTTTAGGGAAATTGATAATAATGGTGGAGGAAAGAAAAAGAAACGTGAAATGAGAAGAAGGCATAAAAACACAATTTCAATTGGAAATGACTTGGCATATTATTTGAACATGAGTGAATGAATACCATCACCGCTTTTTAAAGATAGATAGATAGATAGATTGAATGGAATCCATGTGCAACATAAAAGGAATGCTTATGGAGTCACTTTGAAATGCTTTGCGGTTGTTGTCAAAGTGCTTAATTAGTAGAAGATTGATAGTCCATATCTTAAAGAGGGGCATAAAATCAAATAATGTGGAATAAAGACAAGCCTATATCCCATTATCCCTTTGTCTCGTATTGGATTGGCCAACCCAAATTCATTATTATTTGTTTCACCAAAATCCCACGAACTCATGTGTCAAAATATCAACCTCTTTTCAATTTTCTCACCAAATTAAAAACAATTCTTACGCATACATATTTTAGTTTCCAAAATTTTAATGTAACCCATTTTGAGTGCATTTGGGATCACAAATTCGCACTTGTCGTACAAGAAAAACGGCCAAACCCGCCTTGTGAAGGCGTTGCGGAAGGAACCTGATTAAAAATGTTTTTAGATAATTAATTAAATAATTAACCGGCAACATCCGGTAAACACGGTGCTTAAGTAAACCCATGGCCTGCGCGCTTGGAGTGCGGAGGGGGATGTCCTACGGAATACCGGCAGCCACTTACTTAATTAAGTGGTTAGTTCCTTGTAATACCGGTAACAAAAAATAACGGCGTTCCTCGAATTTCCCGCGATATTCCGCAGTCAAAGTTGCGCGAGTACTTGGGTTGGGAGAGTGAAGACGGGACGGGATATTGTGTGAGTGGCGTACGGTAAAGTGGTGGGGTTTCTTGTTTAAGAGTACAAAAGAACGCGCCAGCTGGATGCCAAACTTGGTAGGTCGACACGTGTAACATTTTTTTCATCCATTCTAATGTTTCTTTAAAATATTACTACAAATTAAAAATTAAAATCAAATTATATTTTGATTGAGCGAAGATTCAAATACTTTTCATTACCAAGGATTATTCCTTTGTTGAACACACGAGTAATATTCTTTCTGGTTTAGACATATACAAAATAGATACACAATTTGAGTTTTTTTCTTTTTTTATTTTCAAGAATTGAAAATCGAACATTAGCTACTTTATTTAAGTGATATGAATCTAATTCGAATGTCTTATCTTAAATTCGAACTTTCTACGTAAAAAGAAGTCATACATGAATAATTCTTTTATAATAAATATTGTAGCAAACACAAAATCAAGAGGATAAATGAGGATACGAAATTCATAAGATTTATGTAATAATATTAAATATTTTATTATTTATGAAAATATATTATATTTAAGAATTTAATCAATATCTTTAATATTTGTTTGGTAGAAGAAAGGATAAAAATAGAGGAAAAAGAAGAAAAAAAAGTGTTAGATTCAACTTTTAGAAATTCCAACATTAAAGTTTTGATTAGTGTAAATAAATATGTTAATTACCTTAGAAAAAGAATAATTTCATTATTTGTAAATATATCATAACATGTTGCGTCTATGTTATTTATCTAAATTTTATTATTCAATAACAAATTTGGATTTGTATATTTAGCATCATCTTGCATTACATAGACACGAATGTTATTTTATTGTGGATAGTAAATATAATTATAATAAAATTAGAGTATAAATAATTTCGAAAGTTAGAATTTTTATGTGAAAAAAATAAAAAAATAAAAATATGTTATCTATATTTTTAATGAGTATTTAAAATCTATAAAAAGAATGAAAAGGATATGAAATATAATTGTTAGAGTTAAACTTTCATCAAACCTCACTCTCATGCATACAATCAATTATCTTCTTTCCAAACAAATGGTAATGTCAACTCAATATAATACCCAAATTCTAATTCCTTAGGTGGATGAGTCTAAGTTTATCTATTAATCGTTAATTTTTTTATCAATTATATAAATAAATTTACAATCGCCATAAGGATCTTAAGACAACAAATGAATCATGACAAGCTTTCATTTGCTATTCCAATTCAGATCCTAGTTGCAAATGATATTTCACAATATCCTAAGAATCAATTATCATGACATGAATCAACACAACAAGCACTAAGCAAGGAATCAAAACGCTAACATATTGAAAGAAAAACATTTATGTGAAGACATATTTATGAAAACCAATATTGATTACACAAGAATTCAACTGATTACATCTAATCCCAACAAGATAGAAAGATGAACAATGGAGGAAGATGGATATAGAAAGAAGAGAAAAGGGGTTGCTCCAACCCTAGAGATGTCATCCAAGGCTACATTTTTTTGACTTACAACCTCTAGATGGAGTGGGAGTCTCCCTAGTGGAAAGTGTCTAACCCTAATGTAGAGAGATTTTTAAGTAGATTCTAATTTATGACATCGGCGCTTGGTCTAGCTATAGTGACATGGGTGCAATTGGATTCTATTGCAATTTCCAGTATTCTTGGCCTAACTGGTGCATCATAAGCCCGACTTAATTAAGTGGTGCCCAACTTAGTGGCACCCAGTTCAACTCTATTAAACCTAACACAGCTACCAGCATCAGCATTCCAACTTTGACCTTATTTACTCTTTAGGGATTCCAATCTTGCTCTTCTTGACCCATGTGCCTCATGTTCATTTATTTGACAAAATTAATGGAATTTATAGTAAATTTTGATTAAAAACTGAAGTGACCAATTATTTATAACAAGAAACAAATTATTTATAAACAGAGATCAAAACATGGAAATTATCAGGTTCCAAGCTTAGAAAGAGTTTATTTCATTATGAAAATTAACTTAAAAATACCATAAAAAAATAATGTTATCATTGAGTGATCTAATTGCTCTCTTTTCTTGAAGTGATTTGATTATCTAGACAAACCAATTTCAGTTTTTATTTTATTCTTTATATTTTAGTTTTTAATTTTTAGTTTTTATTTATTTTGATAATAAATTATTCTTTAATTCTTATTTGATGATAATCACTTTTAAGATCAATTTTAGAAAATATGTTTGCCCCATGTGATTCATCTAACATATCACCTAACTTAGGTATTGGGTATTGGGTGCCTATATTTTACAGTGATATTGTTGATGGTCTGACAATTGGTACACATTCTCCAAGATGCATCTTTCTTGGGGACCAACAACACAAAAACTGCACAAGGACTGAGACTCTTCTAAACCCAATCGTTCTTCACCGGGTCATCAACTTGTTATCAATTTCCTTTGTTTCCTCAGTGTTTGTCTTGTAAGCAGACTTGATAGGTAGGCTAGCTCCGAGATCTAAGTCAATTTGATGTACTATTCCCCTTAGAGACGTCAAACCACTTTCTACCTCTTTAGGAAATATATCATCATATTCTTTAAAAAGATTTTTAACCCCAATTTGGTAGAAAATCAAGTTCACTACTGGTGACAACAAGTGCCTCTTTAAAATAGAGAGAGAAGAGAGGTTGTTCCATCAGAAGAGTTTTTATTTATTTTTATTTTTCAAAAATTTTTGCATAACAACATTACTAGAGGAGACACAAGGCTCCAATCTCATTCCCTTCTCTTGTTTTATTTTATTTGAATGAGAGAGGTTTTGACTTCATTTTTTTTCTCCTATCTCTTTTCATTGTATTTTATTTTAAGAATTGTTTGGTCCTCTCTCACTTGTTAAGGTGTGAGAGGACAAAAAATGATCATTTTCCCCTTCTATAAGAAACTAATCTTATTGGTGAGGCCATCATGTAAAGCCTATTTGTCAAATTGTCATGGACGACCAAGTAAGATTTGTCCAGCCTACGTGTGTACTACATCATATATATGTCATTAAACCAATTTGAACACCATGGGATAATTTATGTCTCTATAAGAAAGTAAAATCCATAAGGTTAAAGAATATGACTAATTAGTCAAAATACCTTAGGTTGAGTTCATGAGAGGGGATGAATTGAGCCATTAAAAATTTTAGCCAAATATTATTTAAAAAGAACGAAAGTTTTCACTAAAATAACTAAATTGCAATTTGTAAGTACACAAAAAAAAAAACAATCAATTGAAATTTTTAAACAATCGATTTAAATTTCAAACAAAAAAGATTATAAAAAAATCAATCAATTGATTTAACAAATCAATCAATTAAAAAAAAACTCTACCAGAATTTTCAACACAAAATATCAATCAATTGCAAACAATAAACACTTAATTAGACATAGAAACCAATGAATTTAGAATTCTCAGATTATCACAGGAAAAATTCAATTGATTGAATTTCATAAACAATCACTTGATTTTAGTAGATGTCACTCTTTAAAGAGAATCAATTGATTGATTTATAGAGTTACTTGATTGAAATTTCCTGAATTAATTGTGTGATAAAAGAATCAGATTAATTCACTTAATATCAGTGTTCGTAATGTAGAATGCTAAAAGAAATCAAATCTAATTAATATATGATTAAAGAGCAAAAAATAGTATATGTAGTACTATAAAATCAATTGATTGATTTTGAAAAAAAATTATTGATTTTCTACATAAATATACCAGTTACAAAAATATCATATTAAGTCACTCTTCAAAGATATACTCACATGAAAAATCAAGCTTGTCAAAACAATTTCAAATCAAATTAAAACACAAAAATAGTGAGTGCAGTACTTAAAAATCAATTGGTTGATTTTAAATAATAGTTGATTGATTTTATACAAATATAGTGATTATGCTATAAAATGAAATGTGAATCAAGATTTAGAGACAGAGTGATCATACACACAAGATTTATATTGGTTCACCTTTCCTCAAGGGCTACATCCAGTCTTCATTGCTAACAAGCAAGGATAGTTCACTAAACACATTCAATTGTAAACCTTATACAATCAAGAATCCTTCTTGCACCTTGCAAGAACCTCAAGAAATCTTGTAGCACTCTACTACACACCAATAGAACCCTATTGCACAACTGCAGAACCCTACTACACAACTGCATAACCCTAATGCAATTCCAAAACAATAAATGCAATGTAAATTGATACAAAATCACCACTACAACAGTTATGAGACAAAAACAGACTCAATATTTAGTTTCAGATCAGTTCCCTGATGTAAAAACTGATGTAGACCACTGCAGAGATATCACAAATCAGTGGAAGCACACCAATAACCTTTTCATGAAGCTTTCTTAATTAAAGATTCACTTAGCTTTCTTGAAAATGATTCTTGCCCTTGTCTTGATTTGTAAAACAATGTTAATTCTCAGTTCTCTCTCTTTTGTACTCTGTGTCTTCAAAATGTTATGAAAAACATGTTTTAAAATAACTTTTAAACAGATTTAAAAAAAAAACAGTTATTCATGAAAATTGCTAGTTATAAGAAATCAATCAATTGAAGATCCATTTAAATAAATTGATTTTACTTGACATGAGTTTTCAATTGATTGATTTTCAAAACAACGAATTGAAAATTTTTGAACTTTATTTTTACTTATTTATCTTTTCCAAAACAGTTTCAAATTAACTTCTTAAAGCTTCTTGGATCAACCGCTGATTTATGAACCTAGCATGTGATCTAATCAACACACACTAAATTTTAAGACAAAATCTTCAAATCATCTTGAGCTTTAGTTATCTTTGAGTCAACTTCACTTTGACTTTTCTTGACAGCTCTTGACTTCTCTTGACTACATCAAATACAAAATCTGCAAGATTTTTAACAATTAAAATACTATAAAGGCGAGGCATCACATGAATCTTAAACTTTTCATAAGTTGCATTATATGATGTTTCAATTTACCTAAATGTTTTTTTTTTCATACAACAAAACATGAAAATGTCATCATACATTAATTGTGTATAATTATTGCCTCAAGGACTCAAAATATTGACATATATATATATATATATACATATATATATATATATATATATATATATATATATATATATATATATATATATATATATATAT